>FWPV01001797.1_pt1 | contig 56142 bp, 56 predicted proteins | sample 2228371 | NCBI WGS metagenome assembly FWPV01 (sample SAMEA103939776, study PRJEB20133) | metagenome
TCGTTCAGGCCGGTCTCGGAGACGTCCGACAGGCTGTTCAGCAGGTCGGACAGTTCCTTGGTATAGCCCGCCTTGCCGGAGAGGTCCATCTTGACGCTGAAGTCGCCCCGGATCGCCGCCGCTTCGACGATGTTCTTGATCTCGGCAACGATCGCACGCAGGCTGTCCTGCATGGTCTTCAGCGAGTACAGCAGGCTGGTGGTGTCGCCCGGCTTGATGTCCAGGTTGTGCGTCAGGTCGCCGCCGGCGATCTTGTGCACCGCCTCGGCCGCATAATCCGGTTCGCCGCCCAGTTGCTTCATCAGGTTGCGCACGATCATCAGCGCGATCACGATCGCAACGACCAGCGCGATGACGGACAGCACGATGATCATCATGATTGCCTGGTTGACGCCTTCCTCCACCTCGGTGCCGATCTCGTTCAGACGCTCGGTCTGCAACGCAATCAACTCATTCACCGTCACGATGTAACGATCCTGCAGCGCCATCGCCTTTTCCATCAGCAATATCCTGGCTTCCTCCTGCCGCCCAGCCTCGATCAACTTGATGAACTCATCCTGGCTGCCGACATATTGGCTGCGCGCCTCATTGACCTTGGCGAGCATGGCCATACCTTTTTCCGACTTGATCGATTCCGTCAGCTTGTCGAGGTTATCCTTGATGATTGCGCGCTTGGCGTCGATCTTTTTCACTTCCTCCAGCGCGTTCGCCTGCCCCGTAACCAGCAGCGAATCGCGCATCAGTAAGCCGATGCTGTTAACCGCATCGATGATGTTATTTGCCTGCACGGTCTTGGGAAACTCTTTCTGAACGACCTCTTCGATGCCCGAGTCGGCCTCGCGCATGCTGTTGATGGCAATCACTGCAATGATGATCATCAGCACGATCACCGCGCCAAAACCCAGACCCAGCCGCTTCCCTACTGTCATATTTGCCATGATGATTTTCCTTTTATTGTTCGGTGCGTAATCAGGCTGCGGCCATTTCGACCAGATCCATGTCGCGGCTGCTCATCAGTTTCTCGATGTCGACGACAATGATCATGCGGTCATCCACGGTGCCGACGCCGGAGATGTACTCCATGTCCAGCGACGAGCTGAATTCCGGCGCGGCCTTGATCTGCTCGGGCGTCAGCGCAATCACGTCTGACACGCCGTCGACGACGATGCCGACGACGCGGTTCGCCACATTAAGAATGATGACCACGGTGAGATTGTTGTAAGTCACGTTACCCAGGCTGAACTTGATGCGCATGTCGATGATGGGCACGATGATGCCGCGCAGGTTGATCACGCCCTTGATGAAGTCTGGGGAGTTCGCGATCATAGTCACAGCATCGTAACCGCGTATTTCCTGCACCTTGAGGATGTCGATGCCGTATTCTTCGCTGCCCAGCGTGAAGGTCAGCAATTCGCGACGACGTCCTTCATCCCTGCTCTGGCTCTCCGTCTGTTCCTGCATGATGCCTCCTATCGATGTTGCATAAATGACTGACGCCAGTTCTCTGCCATGCTCGTGCCTTGCCCTTTTCCTTGCCGGACATGTAACCCATTCCAGAAAGTCTCGAACAGCAATTTGCGCAGTTGTTGAGAAGAGGCATCCCACAGGTCGCGCGCGCATTCGATCTGGTGGCGGTCCACACACCAGGCATGCGGCACACTCTGGAATGGATTGAACCCGCTAGCGGTGCAGTCGCGCGCGCACAGGCCACTCACCCTTACCGCACCATGATCGGATACCACATCCGGGAGCCACTCGACGGAGACGAAGCGGCCACGCCTGAATCGCTCATTTCGTTCTGCGGCGTGGAATATCACGGTGATGCTGGCGCGATCGTGGTACAGCATGGCTCGGCACTCATAGCCTCCGTATTCCTGCCGTTCGCAGTGAATATTTTCGATGCAGAACACTTCGGGAAACACAACTTCTTCAAGCCCGTTGCCTGGCATATCCTACCCTCCGTTACCAATGTTTATGGCGTGGCAGGCATGGAGTGATGGCACAGCCCCCCCCTCCATGACCCGGCAAGTTTTGCCTCATGGTTGTCCGCTTCCAACTGGTATCCGCGCCGCTGCCGACGATCAGGAAATGATGATGTCCCTCATCAAATAGGTGTGAGCCGCATAGTTGCCCAACATCGTTGCCAAAACGACGAATACCAGAATGGCACGCTCGATGGCATGAGATATTCGATCGAAATAGCCACGCCTTGCAGAAGACCCCTCGCAGGCTCGCGCCCGCTGCGCCTGATCAGGCATATCCATGTTCGAATTCATGATCAGCCCCTTTCGTCCCGGCAGAACGACAGATCGGGAAATGCACCGGGAATCGACTCGGCGAAAGTCTCGGCATCCGATTCCGTCGCGCCCTCCTGAGCCATCTCCAGTTGCTGTTTCAGCATCGCGTTCTCCAATCTGGCAGAAGAGAGCCGGTCGCACAGCGAGGCATTGCAGGATTCGAGCATTTCGATACGCCTCAGCAATTCCCGGGTGCGCTGCTCGACATTGCGTTCGAGGTAATAGCGATGATCGACCAGTTCGGCTTCCATCTGTTTCTTGTCCGAAATATCGAGCATGACCCCTCTGATAAATAACGGCATACCGGATTCGTCGCATACCACGCGCCCCTCGTCATGGAACCAGCGCACCTTGCCGTGGCTATCGTACATACGGTAATGGCAACTGAACTTCTCGGCGGTGTTAGTGCTATGCCGGAATATCTTTTCGAACCGGCCGAGATCATCCTCATGCACTTGCGTCAGGCGCAAGTCGGGGCGGTCAAGCAAATCTTCCTGTGCGAACCCCAGGCCGCCTATCTGCGGGCTGACATAAATCAGCCGGCGATCGGGGAGACACGAAGAGATATAGGAAATCGCCGCTGAATGCTCTATGAGCGGCATGCCGGCTTCATCAACATCGACCGCAGGCAATCCGGCAACGGCGTCGTTGGAGCTTTGCAGCGCGTGCCGGGAAATTTCATCGGCGAAATCAGGCAGGCGTATCGCAAGGCTTGCCGCCGAAGCGGACGCCATGGATTGATGCCGGTCGCCGGAAATAAGCGTGGATTCCTTGACTCCCAGGCTTTTGAGGGCCTGGCGTACGGTGATGGCAGCAACCCGCTCGCTGCCGACATGGCTGCCTTGCTTGTTGATCGTCCTCACTTTCGCTCCTTAACTGGTTCGTTGTTCGGGTATGGCGCCTGGGTGACCGAAAGGCTCGATTACCATGGAGCGAATTCTGCCCAAAACTGCGCAGTATCAAGTATCGGTGAGCGACTATTTGGCGGTCGTATTCCGGGAGGCGACGACTAGGAGAACGATGAGGCGGCTAAGAGAATAGTTTACCTTGCATTGCGTAACGCACTAAATCAGCAACACTTTTCAAACCAAGTTTGGCAAGGATATGGGCCTTGTGGGTGCTGACCGTTTTGTCGCTGATGGACAACTCGTTGGCGATTTCCTTGATGCAGCGCCCGTCGACGATCAGCCTGAATATCTGCAGTTCGCGATCCGACAGCGTAAGTTCGATGTCGTCAGTCTGGGGAGATGATGAAGCAAAGGCCAGCCGTTCTGCCAGTTCCGGATCGAGATATTTCCCGGTGGCGACGATCTTGCGTATTGCTTCGAGCAAGGCTTGCGGAGAACAGTTCTTGGTGATGTAGCCGGACGCCCCGGCCTTCATGGCACGCAACACGGTCTGGGTGTCGTTGTGCATGCTCAGCACCAGGATGCGCAGGCCAGGATATGCGCTTCTGACACGGGCAACCAGTTCGGCTCCGCTGATACCCGGCATGACGAGGTCCAGCAGCAGCACATCCACCTGCACGGAACGCAACTTCTCCAGCAACTCGGAGCCGCAACCTGCTTCAGCGACTACGTCAACGTCCGGAGACATGGACATGAATTGAACCAGGCCAGAACGCACCAGCTCGTGATCATCGGTAATCATCAAACGCGTAACCAAGCTCCCCCCAGTCTTGCCACCCATTCGCATGCGGAATGGGGGAATTTATACTCCATTCGAGCAAGGAAGGCTACAAATCCATAGCCAATTCAGCAAAATTCACGCCCAGCCCGGCTATTTGCTACCATTCGGGTAGACCAACGAGGAGCATCGAACTGGCCACCCCCGCCGAACTGTCGCAATTTCTTTGCAATGCAGAGCGTCGCGCCTACAAACAGGCGCTGTTTGCCGTGCGCAACGAGCATGCCGCGCTGGATGTCGTACAGGATGCAATGATCAAGCTCGCCGAAAAATACGGCGACAAGCCTGTTGATGAACTCCCGCTGCTGTTCCAGCGCATCCTGCAGAACACCATACGCGACCATTACCGCAGACAGAAGGCCAGGAACGCCTGGACTGCACTGTTTTCATCGCTGGCCCCCAAAGACGAGGAATTCGAGTTCGATCCGCTGGAATCGATCACGGACGACGACAACCGCAGCGCGCCGCAAACACCCGATGCGGCGTTGCAGCAAAAGCAGATAATAGCCCGAATAGAACAGGCGCTGACCCGGCTCCCAGCGCGTCAACGCGAGGCTTTCCTGCTGCGTTACTGGGAAGGAATGGACATTACCGAAACCGCCGCCGTCATGGGATGCACCGAAGGCAGTGTGAAAACCCACTGTTCGCGTGCAACGCATGCACTGGCGGCAGCTCTCAACAACACCGGAGTGGAACTGCCATGAACATCGAGCCGCGCTTGCAGGATAGTCAGCCCCTCGCCCCGGAACGGATCGCCGGGCTGCTCACGCTGTCCACCGAGCATCTGGACACAGGAACCGTGGAAGCCCTGCGGCGGGCGCGACATGCCGCGCTCAGCCGCCAGGCGGCGCATGCGCCGTTCTACGCCTTCGACGGCAGGCACGGGCACCACTGGCCGATCCCGCACACGCCCCGCCAATGGTTTGCCGCCGCCCTACTGCTCGTCGCGATTGCCTCCAGCGCCGGATATTGGCAACATTTGCGCAAACATGAAATGATGGCGCATCTGGATGTCGCCATCCTGACCGACGACATGCCCATGGAAGTGTTTATCGACCACTGATCCGAATGAAACCATCCGTCGCCGTATTTGCACTGTTCTGCATGATCAATCTCCCCCCCGCGGCCGCCGCGACGCAGCCTTGGCATGCCCTCACTCCTGCGCAACGAGAAGCGCTGGCCCCGCTGCTTCAGCAATGGGACAGCCTGCCTGAGGACCAGCAACGCGGTTTCCTGGGGGTTGCCAAGCACTACCCAGACTTGAGCACGGAAGAAAAGCGCCGCTTCCTGAGCCGCTTGGGCGCATGGAGCAAGCTGACCCCGGAGCAGCGCCAGGCGGCGCGCGAAAAATATCGCGCCTTCAGCCAGGTTCCCGGAGACAAACAGGAGCAGGTGCGGCAGATAGTCAGGGAAGATCAGGCGAAAAAAACGCCCTAGCGGCAAACACGGAATCGACTCCCTAGCGCCGCTCGGTCCACCACAGCATCGCCATCCCCAGCAGCAGGAACAGGGCGGTCACCGCCGAAGCGCTGAACAGCGGCTGCCAGTTGTTGAGTGCCCCCAGGCTTGCGAACAGCCGCCCGACGAAATGGAATACCAGCCCCAGCGCGATGCCCAGGAACACCATCGCGCTGATACCGCCGGATCGCTTGTGGTAGGAGGCGAACGGCAGCGCCAGGATCATCATCACCAGCAGCGCGAACGGATAGACCAGCTTGTTCCACATCGCAATCTCGTAGCGGGCGCTTTGCTGCCGGTTCTCCTTCAGGTGCGAGGTGTACTGGTACAGATCGTAGGCCGACATCTGTTCAGGCACCACCAGCAGCACCCCGAGAATGGAAGGGTTCAGCGCGGACGTCCATTCCTGGCTTTTGCTGGCATGCACGCTGATGCCCTGCTTGTCGAAACGGGTCTCGCGCACCCCTTCGAGACGCCAGCGCCCGCGCTCGATGAAATTCGCCTGTCTGGCATGGGTGATGGTCTGCAGATGCGAGTTCTCGTCGAAACGGTAAATATCGATATTCCTCAAACTGGTATCGGGCATCACGCTCTTCACGTTCACGAAACTGCGTTCGTCCTTCACCCACACCCCGGAACGGAATTCCTTGAGCGAGACCTGCGCGTTCTGTGTCTGCAGCCGAAGCTGCTGCGCCAATCGTTCACTGGGTGGGGCGACGAATTCGCTGAATGCGAAACTCAGCGCCACCAGAGGCAAAGCGATCTTGAACAGCGCGGCGATCATCTGCCACAAAGACGCCCCCGAAGCGCGATAGATGGTGAGCTCGGAACTGGATGCCATCTGCACCAGCGCGAATATCGTCCCCACCAGCACCGCCACCGGAAACAGCTCGTGGACATGGCCGGGGATGGTCAGCGCCACGAACAGCAGCACATAGCCGATATGGTACTGGCCATGCATCACGTTCAGTTCATGAATCAGATCCAGAAAGGCGAACAGCGCGATCAGGGCTGCGAACACCAACCCGATGCTGAGATAGATTTCGCGTCCGAGATAACGGGTCAGCAAATTCATGCGGCGCCCCCTGGTTGGGCGCGCGATTTGCCGAAGAGCCGACGCCAGGAGAACAACATCAGCCGCCGCTGGAACATCACCGCCACCACGAACAGCATAAGCACATGTATCCCCCACAAACCGACACCCGGAGACAGCTTGCCTTGGGCGACCCACGCATTGCTGACGCTGATCAGGTTGCTGTACAGCATGTACAGCACGATCGCCAGCACCAGGTTCAGTGAGCGGCCGGCCCGCGGGTTGACATAGCTCAACGGGATGGCCAGCAGCGCAAGGATCGCAGCGCTGATCGGCAGACCCAACCGCCAGTCCAGTTCTGCATGACTCATCAGGCTGCCCTCGCGCCACAGTTCCGGGGTGGACATCGTGCGCACCCACGGCTCCACCTGCTTGGGCGGCACGCTGTCGATACGGATGGAGTGACGCTCGAATTCGACGATGTTGTAGTCGCGCCGGCCTGGCGTGCCTTCATAACGGGTGCCGTTGAGCAAAACCAGAAAACGGTCGCCGTTCGGCAAGGTTTCCTGCAGCCCCTCCTTCGCAACCATCGTGCCTTGCTTGCCATTCTGCATCGACTGCACGAAGATGTTGCCGACCCGGTTCGAGCCCAGATTCACATTCTCGACGAAGTACACCCTGTCCGCCTGCCTGGACTCCCGGAACGTGCCCGGAACCGCCGCCGCGACGTCGTCCCGGCTCTCCAGCGTGCGCTTGAACTCCTCGGCCTTCTGCAATGCCCAGGGCGAAAGCACCAGGCTGAGCAACGCAACCAGACCCACCACCGGCAGCGCATACCACATCACCGGCCGTATCCAGCGCGTCAGCCCGATGCCGCAACCGAACCACACCACCATCTCGCTGTCGCGATAGCTGCGCGACAGCGTCAGCAGGATGCTGATGAACAGGCTGATCGAAAGCAGCACCGGCAGGTAGTTCATCGCCGCGAAACCCAGCAGCGCCAGCACGCCATCCACGGCGACGCGGCCGATCACTGCATCGCCCAGCAGGCGGATCAACTGGCTGACCACCACGATCCCCAGCAACACCGCAAATACCAGCATGCCGTTGCTGGCAAGCTCGCCCACCAGCGCGCGATGGAACACACCGATGCGTAGCGGCTTTGACTTTGCAGGAAGAGTGTGCGGATAATCCGGCATCGGAGACTGGACAGAACATCTTAAGGAGAAACGTGTGGAATTTAGCATAAAACAGGGTACCCCGGAGAAGCTGAAGGGCGACTGCATCGTGGTCGGCATCTACGAAGGCGGCAAACTTTCGGCGCCGGCCCAGGCGCTGGACAAGACGGCGGGGCATCATCTGAGCGACGTTATCGCCGCCGGCGACATGAGCGGCAAGGCCGGCAGCACGCTGATGCTGCACCATGTCCCGGGCATCGCCGCGGAGCGCGTGCTGCTGGTCGGCCTGGGCAAGGCCGCCGACCTCGCCGCCAAGCCCTACCTGGACGCATTGCGCGCCGCCTTCGCCGTGCTGCAGAAGACCGCAGGCAAGGATGCCGCGCTATTCCTCACCGACCTCGCGGTCAAGGATCGCGACGACAACTGGATGATCAAACAGGCCGTGCTGCTCGCCGCCGAGTCCGGCTACCGCTGCGACCAGCTGAAGAGCAAGCCGGCCGATGCGCCCTCGCTGCGCAAGATCGTGCTTTACCGTGCCGAAAAACCGAATGCCGCCGCGCAACAGGCGCTGGCCCAGGCCGCCGCGATCGCGCACGGCATGGATCTGACCAAGGAACTGGGCAACCTGCCCGGCAACATCTGCAACCCCAGTTATCTCGCCGCCAGGGCCTTGGCGTTGGGCAAGGCACACAAAAGCATCAAGACCACCGTGCTGGAAGAGAAGGACATGCAGAAACTGGGCATGGGCTCTTTCCTCTCCGTCACGCGCGGCAGCGAGCATCCGGCCAAACTGATCACGCTGGAATATTCCGGCGGCGACAAGAAGCAGAAGCCTGTCGTGCTGGTCGGCAAGGGGATTACCTTCGACACCGGCGGGATCTCGCTGAAGCCGGGCGCCGACATGGACGAAATGAAGTACGACATGAGCGGCGCGGGCAGCGTGCTCGGCACCATGCAGGCCATCGCCGAAATGGGGCTGAAGCTGAACGTGGTCGGCGTGATCCCGACCTGCGAGAACATGCCCTCCGGCAAGGCCACCCGCCCCGGCGACATCGTTACCTCGATGTCAGGCCAGACCATCGAGATCCTGAACACCGACGCCGAAGGCCGGTTGATCCTGTGCGACGCGCTGACCTATTCGGCAAAGTTCAAGCCGGACACGGTGATCGACATCGCCACGCTGACCGGCGCCTGCGTGATCGCGCTGGGCAACGTCGCCAGCGGCATGTTCGCCAACGACGACGAGCTCGCGAAGGAATTGCAGGAAGCCGGCGATTACGCGCACGACCGCGTCTGGCAGCTGCCGCTGTGGGACGACTACCAGCCGTTGCTGGACAGCAACTTCGCCGACATGGCGAACATCGGCGGACGCGCCGGCGGCACCATCACCGCGGCCTGCTTCCTGTCCCGCTTCACCAAGGACTACCGCTGGGCGCACCTGGACATCGCCGGCACCGCCAACAAGTCCGGCAAGGACAAGGGCGCGACCGGCCGGCCGGTGCCGCTGCTGACGCAGTACCTCATCAACAAAGCGGGTAGCCGGTAGCTTGTAGCATTCCCACATTGCTACCAGCCACAAGCTACAAGTTATAGACCATGACTAGAGTCGACTTCTACACCGGCAGCACCGACAAGCTGCGCACCGCTTGCCAGCTGAGCCACAAGGCGATGCAGAGCGGCGTGCGCGTCGTGCTCAGCACGCCGGACGATGCCATCGCCGAGTCGCTGGACAAGCTGCTGTGGCAATACCCTCCCACCGCATTCATCCCGCACAGCCGCAGCGATGCGGCGGAGTCGGGAGAAATGCCCGTCGTGCTGGATAGCGGCGGCGAGCGATTTCCCCACCACGACCTGCTGATCAGCCTGCATGATGAATGCATGCCGTTCTTCAGCCGCTTCGAGCGCGTGATCGAGATCGTCGGCGTCGGCGAGGAGGACAGCAAGCTGGGGCGGGAGCGCTACAAGTTCTACAAGGATCGCGGCTACGAACTGCGCCATATCGACCTTGCCGGGACGAAAAGAGCATGAGTACCAAACAGTCCGACAGCCTTCCATCCGACCTGCCGGTGCTGACACAGGTGGTCGGCGCCCCTGTGGCGGAAGAGCTGCCGACGCTGACCGAGGTTGTCGCCCCCCCGCCCAGGACAGCGCACACGCTCAGCGAGGAAGAGATACAACAGCTGCTCAAGCTGCTCGAATCCCGCATGGAAGTGGTATTCACGCAAAAGCTCAGCCAGCACCTCGAAAAGCTGCAACGGCTGGCCGTCAGGCAGGCAGTCAACGAATTCCGCGCAGCGCTGCCGGATTTGCTGCACGAGATACTGAATACCCCGCCCAAGCCACGCCCTTAAGTCTCACCTCGCGTATACGGAGCACGGGATTCCGCCCCTCCGCTTTGCTATAATTGCGCCTCCTTCGACAAGCTCAGGACAGGCCTCACAGCCACAAGTCTGACAAGCCACATCCACGAACATGACTCAGCAAAAAGAACTCGCAAAAAGTTTTGAACCGAAAGAAATCGAAGCGCGCTGGTACCCCACTTGGGAGAATGCCGGCTATTTCAAGGCCGGGCTCGACAGCGCCAAAGAAGAGAATTTCTGCATCCAGCTGCCGCCGCCCAACGTCACCGGCACGCTGCACATGGGCCACGGTTTCAACCAGACGCTGATGGATGCGCTCACGCGCTATCACCGCATGCGCGGCGACAACACGCTGTGGCAGCCCGGCACCGACCACGCGGGTATCGCCACACAGATCGTGGTGGAGCGCCAGCTCGACGCGCAGAAGGTCTCGCGCCATGACCTGGGCCGCGCGGCCTTCATCGAGAAGGTGTGGGAATGGAAGGAATATTCCGGCGGCACCATCACCCGGCAGATGCGCCGCCTCGGCACCTCGCCCGACTGGTCGCGCGAGCGCTTCACCATGGACGAAGGCCTGTCCAAGTCCGTCACCGAGACCTTCGTGCGCCTCTATAACGAAGGCCTGATCTATCGCGGCAAGCGTCTGGTGAACTGGGATCCGAAACTGCACACCGCCGTCTCCGACCTCGAAGTGGTGCAGGAAGAAGAAGACGGTTTCATGTATCACATCAAATACCCGCTGGCGGACGGTTCCGGCGAACTGGTGGTCGCCACCACCCGCCCCGAGACCATGCTCGGCGACGTGGCGGTGATGGTGCATCCCGAAGACGAACGTTACAAACATCTGATCGGCAAGCAGGTCACGCTGCCGCTGTGCGACCGCACCATCCCGGTCATCGCCGACGAATACGTGGACAAGGAATTCGGCACCGGCGTGGTCAAGGTCACGCCCGCGCATGACTTCAACGACTATGCCGTGGGCCAGCGCCATGTGCTTCCGATGATCTCCATCCTCACGCTGGACGCGAAAATCAACGACCACGCGCCGGCCAAATATCGCGGCATGGACCGCTTCGACGCGCGCAAACAAATTTGCGCCGACCTCGAAGCCGCCGGTCTGTTCATCAAGGCCGACAAGCACAAACTGAAAGTGCCGCGTGGCGACCGAACCGGCGTGGTGATCGAGCCTATGCTGACAGACCAGTGGTTCGTGGCGATGAGTAAGGCCGGCCCCGAGGGTAAGAGCATCACCGAGCAGGCGCTGGAATGCGTGAGTTCCGGCGAGATCAGGTTCCACCCGGAGAACTGGGTCAACACCTACAACCAGTGGCTGAACAACATCCAGGACTGGTGCATCTCGCGCCAGTTGTGGTGGGGCCACCAGATCCCGGCATGGTATGGCACCAACGGCGAAGTGTTCGTCGCGCGCGACGAAGCCGAAGCTCGCCATCTGGCCGACAAGGCCGGTTACGCCGGCCAGCTCGACCGCGATGCCGACGTGCTCGACACCTGGTTCTCCTCCGCGCTGTGGCCGTTCTCCACGCTGGATTGGGATATGTCCAAGCCCTTCGATGCGCAGAACCAGTTCGTGAAGCAATACCTGCCGTCATCGGTGCTGGTCACCGGCTTCGACATCATCTTCTTCTGGGTGGCGCGCATGGTGATGATGACCAAACACATCACCGGCAAGATCCCGTTCAAGGACGTGTACGTGCACGGCCTGATCCGCGACGCGGAAGGCCAGAAGATGTCCAAGTCCAAGGGAAATGTCCTTGACCCCATCGACCTCATTGACGGCATCGATCTCGACTCGCTGGTGAAGAAGCGCACCACCGGCCTGATGAACCCGAAGGACGCGGAAAAGATCGAGAAGCGCACCCGCCGCGAATTCCCGGAAGGCATCCCCGCCTTCGGTACGGATGCATTGAGATTCACCTTCGCCTCGCTGGCCAGCCCCGGCCGCGACATCAAGTTCGACATGCAGCGCTGCGAGGGCTACCGCAACTTCTGCAACAAACTGTGGAACGCCACGCGCTTCGTGCTGATGAACTGCGACGGCAAGGACGTCGGCCTCGACGAGTCGTTGCCGCTGGAATACTCCGCCGCCGACAAGTGGATGATAAGTTTGTTGCAAAAAGCCGAAGCCGAGATGGCGCAGCACTTTGCCGACTATCGCTTCGACATGGCTGCCCGCGCCGTGTACGTGCTGGTGTGGGACAACTACTGCGACTGGTACGTGGAACTGGCCAAGGTGCAGATGGCGAACGGCAACGACGCACAGCAGCGCGCCACGCGCCGCACCCTGGTGCGCGTGCTGGAGACCATCCTGCGCCTCGCCCACCCGGTCATCCCCTTCATCACCGAGGAACTCTGGCATTCGGTCGCCCCGCTTGCTGCGGCCAAGGGCGACAGCATCATGCTGCAAGCCTATCCCAAGGCCGACACGAGCAAGATCGACAACGATGCCATGGCGCAGATCGCGCTGCTGCAGGAACTCATCAACGCCTGCCGCAGCCTGCGCAGCGAGATGAACCTGTCGCCCGCCGCACGCGTGCCGCTCATCGCCGCTGGGGACGCTACCGTACTGAAGGCGCTCGCCCCCTACATCAGCAGCCTCGCGAAGCTCTCCGAGGTGCAGATCGTGAGCGAACTGCCGGATGGCGATGCACCGGTGTCCATCGTCGGCGACGTCAAGCAGATGCTGAAGGTCGAGATCGATGTGGCCGCAGAGCGTGAGCGCCTGGACAAGGAGATCGCGCGCCTGACCAACGAGATCGCCAAGGCAGAAGCCAAGCTCGGCAACGAGAGCTTCGTCGCACGCGCACCGGCGGCGGTGGTTGAACAGGAGAAGAAACGCCTGGCCGATTTCGGCGCCACGCTGACGCAGTTGCAGGCGCAGCGCAAGAAGCTGGGGTAGATCACCTCGCGCGCAAAACAAAAACGGCGACCTTCTGACGAAGGTCGCCGTTTTTGTTTCTGCTCTTCAACGGCGGCGAATCAGGAACATGAACTCCCCACCCGCTTCCGTCGACGACAGCAGCTCGTTGCCGGTCTTCTTGCAGAAATCGACGAAGTCGTTCGGCGAGCCCCTGTCGGTCGCGATCACCTTCAGCACCTGCCCGCTGCCCATGCCGGCCAGCGACTTTTTCGCGCGCAGGATGGGCAACGGGCAGGCCAGTTGCCGCACATCCAGCTCGACGTCATGCGGGGCGCCCATCATGCGATCGGCAGGCCGGCCTGCGCCCAGCCGATAATGCCGCCCTGCAGGTTGTACACGTCGGAAAAACCGTTGGCCGCGGCGAATGCCGCAGCCTGCGCCGAGCGTCCACCCATCTGGCAATAGAACACCGTGGTGACCGCCTTGTCCATTTCGTGGATGCGCAGCGGGATCAGGTGCAGCGGGATGGAGTCGCCTTGCGGTATTTTGCCGCGCGCGACTTCCGCATCGGTGCGCACATCTACCAGACGCAGGTTTCCGCGTTGCAGCATAAGCTCCAACTCATCCGCCGTAATGTTCCTGAAATCTGCCATATTCCGTTCCTTGTTTCGAAGGGCGGCGATTCTAACCCAAATCTCCGCGCCCACCTATGCCGCGGACAGGAGGAACCCCGGACGAAAACGGGTATCATATCCGCCATGAAAAAACTTTCCCTGCTGCTGTTGCTCTGCCTCTCCCCCCATGCGCTGGGCGACGGCCTGCCCGACCTCGGCGATACCTCCCAGACCGTGCTGACGCCGCTGCAGGAACGACAGATCGGTCAGCAGAGCATGTTGCAGATACGCGCCGGCAAACAGTATTTCGACGACCCCGAAATCCACGACTACCTCAACCAGATCGGCTACAAGCTGGTCGAGAACAGCGACGAACCAGGAACCGGTTTCGAGTTCTTTGCGCTCGACGACTACAACGTCAACGCCTTTGCGATGCCGGGCGGCTTCATCGGCGTGAATGCTGGCCTGCTGCTGACCGCTCAGAGCGAGTCGGAACTGGCCGCAGTGCTGAGCCACGAAATCGCCCATGTCACCCAGCACCATCTGGCGCGCCTGGTCGCGGGCACGCAGAACAACAGCCTGGCCTCGATGGCCGCGCTCGCGGTCGCGATCCTGGCAGCACGCAGCAACTCCCAGGTCTCGCAAGCCGCGCTGGCCGGGATGCAGGCGCGCGCCGTCCAGAGCCAGCTCGATTACACCCGAACTCACGAACAGGAGGCTGATCGCATCGGTTTCGAGATTCTGCTCAAATCCGGCTTCAACACCCATGCGATGCCCGAATTCCTGGACAGGCTGCAAACCGCCACCCGCCTGCTGGAGGGCAGCATGCCGGGTTATTTGCGCACCCACCCGATCACCAGCGAGCGCATCGCCGACATCGCCAACCGCGTGCAGAAACAGCCGTACCGGCTGGTCGCGGACAGCCTGGACTTCCAGCTGGTGCGCACCAAACTGATCGCCCGGCAGAAGACCGCGCAGGACGCGATCGCCTACTTCGACAACGCGCTGGGAGCGCAAAAACACGGCAACCCGATTGTTCAGCGTTACGGCCTGGTGCTCTCGCTGCTGCGCAACCACGAAACCGTTCGTGCAGCGCAGGAACTGGCGACGCTGCGCAAGCAGGCGAAGAACGACCCGGCCGCCAGGCACAATGCGATGATCGAAACGCTTGCTGGCCGGGTAAAACTCGCGATGCGCGACGATGCGACCGCGTTCTACCGCACCGCGGTGAGGGATTTCCCCCAGCACCGTGCACTGGTCTACGACTATGCCGCGATGCTGATCGATGGCGGCCAGGCCGAAGTCGCCGCAAAGTTGCTTGCCGAGCAACTGGTCCGCCACCCCAGCGACACCACGCTGTACGACCTGCAAGCCCGCAGTTACGCCAAGCTGGGGAAACGCTTCGAACAGCACCAGGCGCAGGCCTACGGCTACGCCTGGCAAGGCAGGCTGCATGCCGCGCTCGAACAACTGGAACTGGCAAAACAGGCCGGAGGCAGCTTTTACCAGCTATCGGTCATCGAGAGCGACCTGCGTGAACTAAGGGAGATGCTGGAGGCGCAGGGCCGGAGATAACTCATTCCGCCCCCACGCAAGCGAGTCTGTCGCTTTTCACCTATAGTTTATCGCAGCCAATTTTTGCAGCCATGCAACTCTTCTGATAGTCGTTCCTGGCCAATTCGAGCTTGCCCATGGCCTCGTAAGCTGTTCCCCTGCCAAAAAACGACCTCGGATAAAATCCCTTTCCGCGCTCATCGAAAATTTCAATTGCTCGAGTGAACGCCTCGACCGCCTCTGGCCATTGCTTTTTCTTTACATACGCCGCACCAAGGTTGTTGTAGATGAAGGGCCACTCGGGATGCAGCTCGATGGCGCGCTCAAAGTCCCTTATTGCGGCATCAACTTCATCTATCTTGACCAGTTCCGTGCCACGGTTGTAGTAGATACGGTAAGCGCCGGGAAGATCGTTCCTGTTCTCGATCAGTTTCTCCGCATCATCCCACAGCATCCAGGGATGGGAAAACGAAGCCAGTCGATCCATGGATATGGGGAACAAGGCCAAGACGACCGCAGCAACAATTACACCCGCTATCCGCCGGTCAAGATAATCCAGCAGCAACGGCAGGATGACACAAGCCCCTACGGCCCAAAGATAGCTTCGGTAAAGCACGAATATTTCCTGTATCCGCACGGTCGACAGCTCGGTCATGAACATCACCCACGGGAACAACATGGCGAACCCCAGCAACCCGGCCCGCTCCCGTTTGAACAGCATGCGGATTGCCACTATCCCCCATGCCACGAATGCCGCAAATGCCAGTGCGTAAATCGAGAACAACGATGCGGCAAAAGGCTCTCGCATATCCGCCGACATCCATCGGGGATTGGGAATCAACCATAGTCCTGCGTACTTGAAGAATAACCAGCTTTGAGTCAATACGCTCAACAAGTAATTCTGATCGTGCTCTGCATCCAGCATTTCCGGCGCATAGATTTCATATGTGGAGCCGATCACCCCCATCTTTGCCGCCACAACGAACAACATGATCCCTGCCAATGCCAGAAGCTCGGCCCAGACACGTTTCAGCCTTGCCTGCCAGTCAGCGTGCAATAACACGGTCAATGCGACCAGGACTACGGGCAACATGACCGCATGTTCCTTGGAGAATACGGCCAGATAATAGAAAAACACGCCCACCCATAACCATACGCGGCGCTCTTTCAAACTGCCGTGCATCCAGGCCAGCATTGCAAGCAGGCTGAAAAGGGTGGCCATTACGATGGAGCGCTGAACCAGATAACCTGCCGCATAAACCGCCACAGGATGCAACGCGAACAACAGTGCCGCGCAGAAGGAGACTGCCCGGACACTCAACAGCGTGCCGCCGCGTACCGGAAAGACATGTCCCAGCAACCTGGACAGAAAGAAAAACAACGAAACCGCTACTGCCGCATGCAAAACCATGTTCTCGATACGGAAGTGCAGCATATTCAGGCCGAACAGCTCTTTCCCCCATGCCAGGGTTGCATAAGGAAGCGAGCGCAATTCGAACGGGGAGTAATGATAGTGATCGATCGGCTGCTCGCCGGTATCACTGAGCATGAAGAATGGCAAATCGTCGAACAGAATCGGATTCCAGAGAAACTGTCCATACAGCGCTGCAATGAACAAGCACAAACTCAGCGGAGCAACCAAAATCCACGAGACTTTCATGTATCCCCCAATAAAAAACGGAAGCCGGGTTTTATCCCGGCTTCCGCTGATCAAACAACCGACCGATTACTTACACCATGTAGCGTCCACGCAGGTACCGGAGGAATCCCACTCAAGACCCGCGGAACCTTCCGTCGGAGTCAGAATGTAGGTCACGCCGCTGCCGGTGCTGTCGGCCAGAGCCGTCGTGGCTGCAATAGTAATCACGCCATCAGCAACCGACTTGCTGGCAATGACCTTGGTGCCGGACACCGGATTACCAGTCAGATCTGCAGGAATACCATAAGAACCGCCAGTGCAACCGGTCAGCGTACCGATATCCTGGGAACAAACTTCCACCGCAGCCTTCAATGCCGCCGAACCTTGCACGAGCTCGGTTGCACGCGCCTTCTTGGTGTAGTCGCTGTAAGCCGGGATCGCCACAGCAGCCAGGATACCGATAATCGCGACCACGATCATCAGTTCGATCAGGGTAAAGCCTTTTTGTACGTTCTTCATGCAAAGCTCCTTTAAGAGTTGTTTAGCCATTCGACCGGACAAGGCCCGATCTACGGTTAACACACGTCGTGTGTTGCCGGGATTAACGCAATAGCCGTGCCAGATTTTCAATACATTGATTTATATTGAGAAGTTATTTTTTTCGCATGCCGGCCGAATGCCCGCACTGGCAAAAGCCGTCAATCGAGTGACAATTTTCGTCACCCCGGCCCATGAGTCAGGCGCTGTGCAGTTTCAGCATCGCCGCCTCGGTCTTGCCCCCCACCACCAGGTCGGCAACATCCAATGCGCGCCGCATCGCTTCGTCTATCAGCTCCCGCTCCTCGCGGCGCGGGTCGTTCAGCACGAAGTTAGCCACTTCGCTGCGCTCCCCGGGATGGCCGATACCGAGGCGCAGCCGCCAGAAGTCCTTCGTGCCGAGATGGGCAATGATGTCCTTCAGGCCGTTGTGGCCGCCGTGACCGCCGCCCAGCTTCAGCTTGGCGCTGCCGGGCGGCAGGTCCAGCTCGTCGTGCACGACCAGTATCTCGGTCGGGGCGATCTTGTAGAACTGCGCCAGCGCTCCGACCGACCGGCCGCTGACGTTCATGAAGGTCTGCGGCTTGAGCAGGAAGACTTCGCGCCCATGCAGTTGACCGCGCACGGCCAATCCGTGGAACTTGGTCTCGTTCCTGAAACCCAGGTTGTGCATGCGCGCGAACTCGTCCAGCCACCAGAAGCCGGCATTGTGGCGGGTGTTCTCGTATTCTCGGCCGGGATTGCCCAGCCCGACAATAAGACGTATCGAACTCATGGTTTATCCGTTCTGTAAAAACGAAAACCCGCCATGCCGGTATCAGCGATGGCGGGTTGCGAGGGTCGACCGACCCCGTTATTACTTCTTGGCGGCAGGCGCAGCAGCTTCGGCTGCCGGCTCGGCAGCAGCGGCCTCGACCGTACCACGCGGCACCGTGACGGTCGCCACCACGGCTTCGCCGGTGTGGGCGCCATGTGCGGACACTTCCACGCCTGCCGGCAGTTTCAGGTCGGACACGTGAACGGAATGGCCCAGCTCCAGCTTGCCCAGGTCCACTTCGATGAAGGAAGGCAGATCCTTCGGCAGGCAGGTCACGTCGATCTCGTTCATCACGTGGCTGATCTTGCCGCCGCCGGTCTTCACGCCGGGCGCGGTCGCCTCGTTGACGAAGTGCAGCGGCACCTTCTTGTGGATCTTGTGCGTCGCGTCGACGCGCTGAAAGTCGATGTGCTGGACTTGCTGGCGGAACGGGTGCATCACGAAGTCGCGCAGCACGACGGTTTCCTTCTTGCCTTCCAGGTTCAGCGACAGCACGGACGCGTGGAACGCCTCGGAACGCAGCTTGTGGTAGATGTCGTTGTGGTCCAGCTCGAGCATCACGGCATCGCCGGAACCGTAGACAACGCCTGGCACGCGGCCGGCGTTACGCAGACGGCGGCTCGCACCCGTACCTTGCGCCTTGCGGATTGTTGCATTGATTTCGATAGTCATTTCACTTCTCCAAAAAACAGAATCGTCCGCGACCAGACGATTCAACATTTGCGGCAACCAACATGGTTGCCGCTAAAACCTTATATTCGATCCATGCAGGTCGGGCAGAGCCCGCCCCGCTACTCGGTAAACAGCGAACTCACCGATTCTTCGTTGTTGATGCGACGGATCGTCTCGGCCAGCAATTCGGCCGTGGTCAGCTGGCGGATGCGCTTGCAGTTGCGCGCAGCCTCGCTCAGCGGGATGGTATCGGTGACGACCAGTTCGTCCAGCGCGGAATTCTCGATGCGCTCGATCGCCGGGCCGGACAGCACCGGATGGGTGCAATAGGCCAGCACCCGCGCAGCGCCTTTTTCCTTCAGGGCATTCGCGGCTTCGCAAAGCGTGTTGGCGGTGTCCACCATGTCGTCCATGATCAAACAGGTGCGGCCGACCACGTCGCCGATGATGTTCATCACCTTGGCCACATTCGGCTTGGGGCGGCGCTTGTCGATGATCGCCAGGTCCGCATCCAGTTCCTTGGCCAGCGCGCGAGCGCGCACCACGCCGCCGACATCCGGCGACACCACGATCAGGTTCGGGTAGTTGCACTTGCGCACATCGTCCAACAGGATAGGGCTCGCGTAGATGTTGTCCACCGGCACGTCGAAGAAGCCCTGTATCTGGTCGGAGTGCAGATCCATCGTCAGCACGCGGTCCACACCGGCGCTGGACAGCATGTCCGCGACGACCTTGGCGGTGATCGCAACGCGCGCCGAACGCGGGCGGCGATCCTGGCGCGCATAGCCGAAATAGGGAATAGCGGCGGTGATGCGTCCTGCGGAGGCGCGCTTCAGCGCATCCACCATGACCATCACTTCCATCAGGTTGTCGTTGGTCGGCACGCAGGTGGACTGCAGCACGAACACATCCTTGCCGCGCACGTTCTCCAGCAACTCGACCATGACTTCGCCGTCGGAGAAGCGGCCCACCGTGGCACGCCCGATGCTGATGTTGAGATGCTGAGCGACCGCTTCGGCAAGCTTGGGATTGGCATTGCCGGTGAAGACCATCAACCTGTCGTGGGACACGTCAACCCCTTAGTTAAGGAACGAGATAGCGGGGCCATGCCCCAAATGAACTGGCTGGGGAGGTAGGGATCGAACCTACGAATGCCGGAATCAAAATCCGGTGCCTTACCACTTGGCGACTCCCCAAGAAACTCTTGCTACACCCAATCGTGCAAAGGGTGCTGCTGCAAACCTTGCGCGACCACACCGCGCATGCCCTCCGGCAACTTCCGGAGCACCGTTTCGGCCTGTTCGCGACTTTCGAAACCCGCGAACACGCACGCCCCCGATCCCGTCATCATTGCGTCGCCATATTCGCCCAGCCAGGCGATGTACCTCGCCACTTCCGGATAAAGCTTGCACGCCACAGGCTGCAAGTCGTTGCGCAATTGCGTCTGCGGCATCGAGAGGGCGCGCATTGTGATGGAAACGGCATCGCGTGTCAATTCCGGATGCGTAAATATTTGGGCGGTCGGAACATGCACCGGCGGGAACAGCACGACATACCAGGCCTCCGGCATGGGGTAGGCCTGCAACGCCTCGCCCACGCCTTCGGCGAAGGCGTTCTCGCCGAACACGAACACCGGCACGTCCGCCCCCAGCCGCAGCCCCAGTTCCATCAGCCGTTCGCGCGTCAGCCCGAGCGACCACAGCCGGTTCAGCGCGATCAGCGTGGTCGCCGCATCCGAACTACCGCCCCCCAGCCCACCGCCCATCGGGATGCGCTTGTCGACTTCGATGTCCACGCCCTGAGCACAACCGGTCTCGGCCTGCAACAGGCGCGCCGCGCGCACGCACAGGTCGTGCTCCTCCGCGATGCCGTCGATATGGTTGACTCGACGCACCTCGCCGTCTTCGCGCAAGGTGAAGTGCAACGTGTCCTTAAGATCGATGAATCGGAACAGCGTCTGCAGCAGGTGGTATCCGTCCGCCCGGCGTCCGACCACATGAAGGAACAGGTTGAGTTTTGCCGGCGCCGGACAGGTCAGCTTCGTCGTCACTTGTCCCACTCCCATTCGTCGATCAGCAACTGCACCTGCAGTCCGCCGCTGCTCAACTGCAAACGGGACGGCAGACTGTCGGCCGTTTCGCCGTCGTAGCGCAGGTAGCGCACCTCCCATCCGTCCTGCTGCAACAGCGACAGCCTGCCGAGCCCGTCGCGCTCGAGATAGGCATCGCCGCCCTCGGCCTGCCCGAGCAGCCACCGGTGCAGACCGTCCAGCGGCAGCTGCCAGCCCAGCACCTGCTGCATCAGCGACTCCGCGTCCGCGGCCCGATATTGCTTGTCGCCGTCGTCCAGCAGCGCGCCTTGCGCGTCGCGATAGACGCGCGCGGCGGTCTGCCCCAGCGGTCCCTGCAGCAACAGTTCGTCGGATTGCCCGCGATGCACCCAGCGCAGCCCTGCGGAATGATGCGTGCCGTTGTGCCTGACCGCGATGCGGCCGTTCAACGCGAACCCGGCCGCTTCGATCTGCGCCGGGCGCGCGACAGGCTCGCTCGGCAACGATGCGCAGCCGCCCAACAGCATCAGCAGGATCAGCGCGACCGACCGCATCTATTGCGCCGAGAACTTCTTGATGACAGCCTGCAGCATCGCATTGTCCGGATTGGCCTCGAGGGCGTCCTGCCAGATCTTGCGCGCCTCATCCTTGTCGCCGCGCATCCACAGCACCTCCCCCAGATGCGAGGCGATTTCCGGGTCGGGGTTGGCGGCAAACGCCCGCCGCAGCATGTTCACGCCGTCGTCCAGCCTGCCGTTGCGGTAATAGCCCCAGCCCACGCTGTCCATGATCGCCGCATCCTCGGGAGCCAGTTCCAGCGCCTTTTCCGCCAGCGCCAGCCCCTCCGCGACGCGTTCGTTGCGCTCCAGCAGGCTGTAGCCCAATGCATTGTAGGCATGGGCATGGTCCGGCTGCAGCTTGATCAGCTTGCGCAGCAGTTGCTCGGAGACCTGGTGCTTGCCGAGCTTGTCCGCGAGCATCGCGGTTTCGTAGAGCAGATCCGGATGGCCGGGCAGTTTCTCCAGCCCCTGCTGCAGCGCCTCATATGCCTCAGCATTGCGATTGGCCTCGCGCAGCAACTGCGCCTCGACCAGCAACAATTGCACGCGCTGCCGGTTGTCATCCGCGCGCACCTGCTTGAGGTGCGTGCGCGCCGCCTCGATACCGTCGCGCTTGTTCAGCAGATAGAGGATGCGCAACTGCGCCGTGAAACGGTATTCGCCCTCCCTGACCTCGCGGTAATGGGCAAGCGCCTCTTCCTCGTCTTCCTTCGCCTCGCTGAGCTGGCCGAGGTAATACTGCACCCTGTCGCCATCCCGGCTTCCTGATCCCAGCGATTGCCGCAACTGCTCCTCGGCCCCCTGATAGTCCTTCAATTGCAGCGAAATCAGCGCGACCGCGAATGCCATATCGGGATTGTCCGGACTGTCCTTGGCCAGCTTCCGGAACTCGTCGCGCGCCGGACGGTACTGCTTCTGCTCCAGCAGGGCACGGGCATACTGCAGGCGTATCTCGCGGGCATACTGATGGGCGGACAGGTAGCGACGCATCGTCTCCAGCCCCTGCTCGGGCTCGCGCTTCAACAGCAGTCTCGCTTCCAGCAGGACTGCGACATCCCAGTCCTGCCTCAGGTTACGCGCCTGCCGCACCTCTGCCAGCGCCAGGTCGTCGTCGCCGGCCAGTTGCGCCAGCTGCGCCACCGCCCAGCGCGCCTCGGCTACCCGCGGATAGGGCTGCGCCAATTCGCGCACCATAGCCAGTATGGCGTTTTTGTCGGGATAAGCCGCAGCCAACTGGAACAATTGCAGGAAGACCGCGCCGACGTCTTCGCCGGCGGTTTGCAGTTGCTTGGCGTACTCCCGCCCGGCCTCATCCAAACGGCCGCCTCGCAGCAGAATTGAAGACAACATGCGTCCGGCCAGGGCGGCGCCCGGCTCGACTTCCTGCCATTGCCTGAGCGCATCGACGGCCCGCTCCATTTGTCCGGACTCCACCGCCAGTTGCGCGGCACGGCGCGCCAGGCGCGGGTCGCGTGTCTTGCGCGCCAGGTCGGCGCTGCCTTCCAGCGCCAGCGCACGATGACCGCGTTGGCTGGCGATTTCCGTCAGCAGGTATTCGTAGAGCAGTTCGTCGCTCAGTTCGACATTCGGCAAAACGGACGCAGCGCGTTGCTCTTCGGCGGAAACGGCAGGCGCGACCGGCCCGGACTGCTCCGGGGTCTGGGCGCAGGCGGCCAGCAGCAGGCTGCCGGCGGCCAGATATTTGAAGGATGAACTCATGTCTGTACTGCTTTTGATGCGGGCGCACATATTAGGTTATATTAGCCCGCACCCACAACCACGAACGCTTCCGCCTTGTCCGACTCCGACATCACTCTTTCCGCGCGCAAGCTGACGCGCCGCTTCGGCAACCGGCCCATCATCCACGACGTATCGCTGAGCCTGCGGCGCGGCGAGGTGCTGGGGCTGCTCGGACACAACGGCGCGGGCAAGAGCACCACGATGCAGATGCTAACCGGTTGCCTGCTGCCGGATCAGGGGGAAATCGAAATCTGCGGCATCGACCTGCTGCGCCAGCCGATACTCGCGAAACGCCACCTGGGCTACCTGCCCGAAATACCGCCGTTGTATCGCGAACTCTGCGTCGACGATTACCTGACATTCGCGGCTCGCCTGCGCGGCATTGAGCGCGACAAGATCGCCGCCGCGCTGGCGCTGGCAAAGCAGCGCTGCGGCCTGGATTCTGTCGGCGGCAAAATCATCGCTACCCTGTCGAAAGGCTACCAGCAGCGCGTCGGCATCGCCCAGGCCATCGTCCACAGCCCCGCGGTGATCGTGCTGGACGAGCCCACCGTCGGGCTGGATCCGGCGCAGATCCGCGACATCCGCGCGCTGATCCGCGAACTGGGCGACACCAGCAGCGTGATCCTGTCCACCCATCTGCTGGGTGAAGTCGAGAGCCTGTGCGACCGCGTCGAGATCATGCGGCACGGCCGGCTGATCTACGGCGACACCACCGCGGCGCTGGCCAGCTACAGCGGCGAACCCGGGCAACTGGAGGAGAACTTCATCCGCATCACCGAAGGATCGTCCGCGCACGCTGCCACGGAGGAATCCAGATGATCCGGCTGATCGCAATGCGCGAACTGCGCAGCCTGTACACCCTGCCGTCGACCTGGCTCGTCTTCGCCGCGCTGCAGTTTGTCTTCGCCCTGTTTTTCCTCTCGCGGCTGGACGAATTTCTTGCCGCACAGCCGCAACTCGCCATGCTCGCCAACCCGCCCGGCGTGACGGTCGCCATCGCCGCGCCGATGTTCCAGACCATCGCGCTGCTGCTGATGATGCTGACGCCGATGTACACGATGCGGCTGATCGCCGAGGAACGCCGCAACCAGACGCTGCCGCTGCTGATGTCCGCGCCGTTGGCTGAACGCGACATCGTGCTGGGCAAGTTCCTCGGCATGCTGGCATTCATGGCCGTGCTGGGCAGCAGCGTACCGCTGATGCTGTACAGCCTCCAGCTCGGCGTCTCGCTCGATCACGGACTGATGCTGTCCAACGCGATCGGGCTGCTGCTGCTGACCGCCAGCTTCGTGGCGCTGGGACTCTATGTCTCTTCGCTGACCATGCAGCCGGTGATCGCCGCGATCGGCGCGCTGGCCGCGCTGGTCGGCCTGTGGCTGGCCGATATCGGCGCAGCCGCGCCGGACTCCGTCTGGCACACGATCTCGCCGCTGGGCCGCTTCCAGAACTTCAACGCCGGCCTGCTCGACAGCGGCGATGCGCTGTTCTTCTTGCTGTTCACCGGCGTATTCCTGCTGCTGACGATGCGGCGCCTGCGCAACAATCGCATCTACGGATGACCGCCATGTTCAGGAAACTCTACTCCGCCCCGTCATTGCGCAACCTGCTGTTCGTGCTGCTGGTGGCGGGCGTCGCCGCAGGCATCGGCGATCTCGCCTCGCGCCACAAACTGCAGCGCGACATCACTCTCAACGCCAGCAACAGCCTGGAGACGGCCAGCGTGACCGTGCTCCGCGAAATGGACGGCCCGGTCGACATCACCGTCTACGCAACCGAGCACGATGCCCGCCTCGGCAACATCCGCAAGCTGATCCGCGAATTCGTCTCGCTCTACCAGCGCTACAAGGCGGACATCCGGCTGGGCTTCGTCGATCCGGAAAAGGAGCCGGAACGGGCGCGGGCCGCCGGCATCCAGCTCAACGGAGAGATGGTCGTCACCTATGCCGGGCGCAGCGAACACCTGACCCAGCTCAACGAACAGGTACTCACCTCCGTGCTGCTGCGACTGGCGCACACCCGCGACCAGACCCTGATGTACCTGGACGGTCACGGCGAACGCAAGCTCGACGGCGCAGCCAACCACGACCTCGGCGAGATGTTCGGCGCAAAGCTGAAGCAGAACGGCTTCCGCATCGCGAGCCTCAACTTGGCGCTCGCGCAGGACGTCCCGGACAACGCCGGCGTGCTGGTCGTCACTCATCCCCAAGTGCCGCTGCTGCCGGGCGAGACCGACAAGCTGCTGCGTTATATCGAGCGCGGCGGCAACCTGTTGTGGCTTGTGGATGCCGAGCCGCTGCGCGGACTGGAGCCGCTGGCCGAACGGCTGGGGCTGCTGCTGCCGCCGGGCATCGTGATCGACCCTTCCGCCGCGGAGATGAACGCCCCGGCGACCTGGTCGCTGGGCGCGGCCTACCCGCCCCATGCGGTGACGAGCGACTTCAACCTGATCACCGCCTTCCCTTCCGCACGGCCGCTTGCATGGAACGAGGGCGAGGAATGGGAACACCACGCGCTGCTCGAAGTCGCTCCGCGCGGCTGGGTCAGCCGCTATCCGGATCAGTCCGGCCTCCGGTTCGACAAACAGCACGATACGCCGGGACCGGCGATCATCGCCGCGGCGCTGCAGCGCCATGTCAACGACCGTGAACAGCGCATCGTCGTGGTCGGCAGCGGCGCGTTCCTGTCCAACAGCTTTGCCGGCAACGGCGGCAACATCGACCTAGGCGTGAACATGATCAACTGGCTGGCCGGCGAGGAACGGCTGATCACGCTGCAGCCGCGCGCGTCGAAGGACAGCCGGCTGACGCTGAGTTCCGCCCATCTCACCGCCATCAGTACCGGCTTCCTGATCGTGCTACCGCTGCTGTTTGCCGCGGTCGGCGCGCGGATGTGGTGGATGCGCCGCCGGGATGCCTGAACTCCCGGAAGTCGAGACCACGCGCCGCGGCCTGGAACCGCATCTGGTCGGCGCAACGGTTGCGGATGTCGTCATCCGCCATCCGCAACTGCGCTGGCCTGTCCCTGCCGACCTGCCGCGACTGCTGCGCGGCCGCTCCATCCTCGCGCTGCGCCGCCGCGCTAAATACCTGCTGCTCGAATTCGAACACGGCGCGCTGATCCTGCATCTGGGCATGTCCGGCAGCCTGCGCATCCTGTCTGCAAAAACGCCCGCGGGGAAACACGACCACTTCGACTTGATATTGGCCAACGGTACGCTGATGCGACTGCGCGACCCGCGCCGCTTCGGCGCGGTGCTGTGGCACGAGGGCGACGTTCACAACCATCCCCTGCTCGCCTTTCTCGGGCCTGAGCCATTGGGGTGCGACTTCGACGCATCGCACCTGTACCGCTCCACTCGCAACCGGAGCATCAGCATCAAGCAATGCATCATGGACAACCATGTCGTCGTCGGCGTCGGCAACATCTACGCGAACGAAGCGCTGTTCCGCGCCGGCATCAAGCCCGGACTCGCGGCAGGCAGGCTCGGTCGCGCCCGCTGCGCCCGGCTGGTCGACGAGATACGCGCGACGCTGGAAGAGGCCATCGCGCAGGGCGGCAGCACGCTGCGCGATTTCGTCGACGCATCGGGCCAGCCCGGCTACTTCCAGCAGCACTACTGGGTGTACGGGCGCGCGGGCGAACCCTGCCGCCGCTGCGGCATGCCCATCAGGCAGATCAAGCAAGGACAGCGCTCCAGCTTCTACTGCCCGCACTGCCAGCATTAATCCGGCGGCAACGGCGCTGATTACCGTCGGACGCCCCTCCCGCGTCAGCAATTCTGCTTATTGATTGCGGCAGGTCCTGCGCTCAGGATGCGATTGCATCCGTTCCATTCTGCGGTCCCATTCGAGGAGAACCATCATGAACAATCACCCATTGGCCTCCATCCTGCTTGCGATGCTTTTCGGCACCAGCCCGGCGCATGCCGCAAATGGCGAGGTCGTCATCTCATCGCCGGCCGATGGCGCGACAGTCAAAGCCGGCGCAATAATCAAACTGGATTACGAGGCAGCCCCCGGCACCGGGGGCGACCATCTCCATCTCAACGTGGACGGCAAGCGCATGGATGTCATCCGTCAACTGAAGGGGACGATAGAAATAGACGGCCTCAAACCCGGGCAGCACCGGCTATGCCTGCTGGTGAACACCAAGGGCCATGTCCCGACCGGCCCCGAAGCCTGCATCAAAGTCACCGCCCAGTGAGCGACGCACACAACCTGATTTATTCGGCCATACAGGTCGTGCACAACTTCGGCGCAGTCATGACGGTGGGTGGCTCTTTCGCCGCGATGCAGGTGCCGGCCGAGGCCCGCCGCAAACTTGCCTGGCTGGTCTTCGCCGGATGGACGACCCAGGCCATCAGCGGCCCGGCCTTCGGGATGGCCAGCTATTACTTCTACGGACGCTTCCCCGACATCGCCGGCATCGCGATCGCTGCGCTGACGATAAAGATCGTCTGCGTCGCGCTGGGCTTCCTGGTTGTCGCGGCCTGGCTCTGCCCCTGCACGCGCCTCATCCCCTCTTGCTCAAGCTGCATGGGACGCTGCGGGAAGCTGGTATGGCCAACCTCGGCGCTGCTCGCCGCCACTGCACTGACCGCCGCGGCCTTCCTGCGCTGGTTCGCCTGAACCGGGACGTCGGACTTCGGGTATAATTGGCTCCGCCCGGCGCCCAACCAATCTGCGCTGCGGCCTTTTCACTCCACTCCAGATCGTTTCGATCCCTTAATTCGTCTGCCCCGATTGGTGCCGCCCCGCTGGGACGGCAGGCCGCCGCAGGAGTTTTGTTTTGTCAGAAAATATCAACACGTCCAAAGAAATCACTTTCGCCAGCCTGAAGCTGGCCGAACCCATCTTGCGCGCGATCGCGGATGCGGGCTACACCAACCCCACGCCGGTACAGGCGCAGGCGATCCCCCTGGTGTTGCAAGGCGGTGACCTGCTAGCCGGTGCGCAGACCGGCACCGGCAAGACCGCCGGGTTCACGCTGCCCATCCTGCACCGCCTGTCCGAGAAACCCGCGGCGAAACCGCGCGCCGGCAGCCCGCGCTGCCTGATCCTGACGCCGACGCGCGAACTCGCCGCGCAGGTGGAAGAGTCGGTGCAGACCTACGGCAAGTACCTGCCGCTGAAATCCATGGTGATGTTCGGCGGCGTGAACATCAACCCGCAGATCAAGGCATTGAAGGACACGGTAGACATCCTGGTCGCCACGCCCGGTCGCCTGCTAGACCACGTCGGCCAGAAGACGCTGGACCTGTCCTCCGTCGAGATCCTGATCCTGGACGAAGCCGACCGCATGCTGGACATGGGCTTCATCCGCGACATCAAGAAAATCCTCGCGCTGCTGCCCAAGCAGCGCCAGAACCTGCTGTTCTCTGCGACCTTCTCGGACGAGATCAAGGCGCTGGCCGACGGCCTGCTGCACAACCCCGGCTACGTCGAGGTCGCGCGCCGCAATACCACGTCCGAACTGGTCGAGCAGAGCGTGCACCTGATCCCGCAGAAGCTGAAGAGCTATCTGCTCGCGCACCTGATCAAGCACAACGACTGGAAACAAGTTTTGGTTTTCACCCGAACCAAACATGGAGCGAACCGCCTGGCCGAGAAGCTGGAAAAGGATGGCATCCCTGCGATGGCGATCCACGGCAACAAGAGCCAGTCGGCGCGCACCAAGGCGCTGGCACAGTTCAAGGATGGCTCGCTGCCGGTGCTGGTCGCGACCGACATCGCCGCACGCGGTCTGGACATCGACCAGCTGCCGCATGTGGTGAATTTCGAATTACCGAACGTGCCGGAAGACTACGTGCACCGTATCGGCCGCACCGGCCGCGCGGGCAGCAACGGTGCGGCGATCTCGCTGGTGGACAGCGAGGAATTCGCGTACCTGAAGAATATCGAGCGCCTGATCAAGCACGCAATCCCGAAGGTCACGATAGACAGCTTCGTGCCACCCACCCACATCCCGGCAGAGGCGCCGCGCCCGCCGCGTCCGCAACACGGCCAACGGCGCCACAGCAACACCACTGCCAGCGCACCGCGCGGAGGCAACGGCCAGAAGCCGCGCAATGGACCGCCGCGCGACGGCCAGCGCCAGCCGCAAGCAGCGCATAACGGTCAACCGCCACGCCAGATCCAACCCGGCAAGCCGCGCCAGCCGCAAGCGCCAAAGAGCGGCGAGCCGCTGCTGTCAGAAGCCGCGCGCCATCAGGCGATGCCGCAGCCGGGGCTGTTCCAGCCGGAACCACATGCCCGACGGGGACGCACCGGCCCGTCGCGCAGCGCCGGACAGGGACACGGCCAGGCTCGCAGACGCGACCGTTAGGCTTTTTCCTCCCGCCACTCGCCCGGCGACAAACCGTCCAGCGTCCAGTCGCCGATACGGTGGCGAATCAGGCGCAGAGTCGGGAAACCGACCGCGGCCGTCATGCGTCGCACCTGGCGATTCCTGCCTTCGCGTATGGTCAGCGCGAGCCAACTGGTCGGAATCGCCTTGCGGTAACGCACCGGCGGCTCGCGCTGCCACAACCCCACGGGCTCGGCCATCGCCTGCACCTCGGCCGGCAGGGTCATGCCATCCTTGAGCATGAGGCCCTTGCGCAACTGCGCCAGCGCCGCATCGTCGGGGACGCCTTCCACCTGCACCCAGTAGGTCTTGGGCAATTTGTGTTTCGGGTCGGTGATGCGGTGCTGCAGCTTGCCGTCATCGGTGAGCAGCAACAGGCCTTCGCTGTCGGTGTCCAGCCGGCCTGCGGGGTAAACGTCGGGAACGGCGATATAATCCGCCAGCGTCGGATGAGCGCCATCGCGGCTGAACTGGCAAATCACGCCATAGGGTTTGTTAAACAGCAAGATGCGGCTCATCTCAATCTTCCTAAACTCCGGACACCGACATGACGACCCCGAAGATCATCTACACCCTGACCGACGAAGCGCCGCGACTGGCGACCTATTCACTGCTGCCCATCATACAGGCCTACACCAAAGCTGCGGGCGTGACCGTGGAGACCAGCGACATCTCGCTGGCCGGGCGCATCCTCGCCAACTTCCCCGAACATCTCAGCGCCGCACAAAAGGTGCCCGATGCGTTGAGCGAACTGGGCGCGCTGACGCTGAAGCCGGAAGCCAACATCATCAAGCTGCCCAACATCAGCGCCTCGGTGCCGCAACTGAAGGCCGCGATCAAGGAACTGCAGGCACAGGGTTTCAGAGTGCCGGACTACCCGGAGAACCCGCAGACCGAGGCGGAGCAGGAGATCAAGGCGCGCTACGGCAAGGTGCTGGGCTCCGCGGTGAACCCGGTGCTGCGCGAAGGCAACTCGGACCGCCGCGCCGCCGCCTCGGTAAAGAACTATGCGAAGAAGCACCCGCACCGTATGGGCAAGTGGGAAAAGACCTCCAGGACCCGCGTGGCGCACATGAGCGACGGCGACTTCTATGGCAGCGAGAAATCGGTGACCGTGCCCGAGGCCGTGAGCACGCGCATCGAGTTCGTGGGCAAGGACGGCAAGGTCTCCGTCCTCAAGGACAAACTCAACCTCAAGGCCGGCGAGATCATCGACGCCGCCGTGATGTCGCGCCGCGCGCTGCGCGCGTTCTACGCCGAGCAGATCGCCGCCGCGAAGAAGGAAGACGTGCTGCTCTCGCTGCACCTCAAAGCCACCATGATGAAGGTGTCCGACCCCATCATGTTCGGTCACGCCGTGTCGGTGTTCTTCCAGAAGGTGTTCGACAAGCACGGCACGAAACTGCAAGCGCTGGGCGTCAACGTCAACAACGGTTTCGGCGACCTGGAAGCCAAGGTGCTGGCGTTGCCCGAGAAGGAGGGTGCCGCACTGGTGGCCGATATCGCCGACTGCATCAAGCACGGCCCGGCGCTGGCGATGGTGAATTCCGACAAGGGCATTTCCAACCTGCATGTGCCCAGCGACGTGATCATCGACGCCTCCATGCCGCCGATGATCCGCGACGGCGGCAAGATGTGGGGCGCGGACGGCAAGCCCTACGACACGCTGGCGATGATCCCCGACCGCTGCTACGCCACGGTGTATGTCGCCGCAGTGGAAGACTGCAAGCAGAACGGCGCGCTCGACCCCGCCACCATGGGCTCTGTGCCCAACGTGGGGCTGATGGCGCAGAAAGCCGAAGAATACGGCTCGCATGACAAGACCTTCGAGATGAGCGCCGATGGCGTGGTGCGCATCGTCGATGCGAACGGGAAAGTATTGCTGGAACAGAGCGTCGAGCATGGCGACATCTTCCGGGCCTGCCAGACCAAGGATGCCCCCATCCAGGACTGGGTGAAACTCGCCGTCACCCGCGCCCGCTTGTCTAGCACCCCCGCCATCTTCTGGCTGGACCATAACCGTGCCCACGACACGCAGATCATCGCCAAAGTGGAGAAGTACCTGAAGGAACACGACACCCAGGGGCTGGACATCCAGATCATGGAGCCGTCTGCCGCCTGCCGCGCCACACTGGCGCGCACGCGCAAGGGGCTGGACACCATCTCGGTCACCGGCAACGTGCTGCGCGACTACCTCACCGACCTGTTCCCCATCCTGGAACTCAACACCAGCGCCAAGATGCTCTCCATCGTCCCGCTGATGAACGGCGGCGGCATGTTCGAGACCGGCGCCGGCGGCTCCGCCCCCAAGCATGTGCAGCAGTTCCAGCAGGAGAACTACCTGCGCTGGGACAGCCTGGGCGAGTTCCTGGCGCTGGGCGTATCGCTGGAACACCTGGCGCAGACCTTCCACAACCCCAAGGCGCAGGTGCTGGCCGAGACGCTGGACCAGGCCATCGGCAAGATCCTCGACAACGACAAGTCGCCCGCGCGCAAGGTGGGCGAGATCGACAACCGCGGCAGCCACTTCTATCTGGCGCTGTACTGGGCGCAGGCGCTGGCCGCGCAGGACAAGGATGCCGCCCTGAAGTCGAAGTTCGCGCCGCTGGCAAAGATGCTCGCCGACAACGAGGCGAAGATCAACGCCGAACTGATCGCGGTGCAGGGCACGCCGGTGGACATCGGCGGCTATTACCAACCGGACTCCGGAAAGACATCGAAGGCGATGCGCCCCAGCGCGACGTTCAATGCGGCCCTGGCCAGGATTTAGCTGAACTCCTCACGCCCCGAGCCCAGGCCAATCCTTCAGCCTCACGAATATCGCCAGGACAGCACGACCAACAACGAGGAGACAAACATGAAAAAGTTCATTGCAGTGCTGGGCCTGACCGCCGTCGCGGCGATTGCGGCCTGGCTATGGTTCGGCAATCCACTCAATACGCTGGTGAAAGTCGCCATCGAGAAATTCGGCTCCGAGATGATCCAGGCGCAGGTCGCGGTCTCCAAAGTTGACCTTTCGGCGACCGACGGACGCGGCGCGCTGTCCGGGCTATCGGTCGGCAACCCTGCAGGCTTCGAGAGCTCCCATGCGTTCAGGGCCGGGAAAATCGAGTTGACCCTTGAGCCGGGCAGTCTGACCGAGGACGTGATCCGGATTCACAGGATATACATAGATGCCCCCGACATCTCCTACGAAAAGAACGACAACGGCACCAACTTCGATGCAATCCAGCGCAACGTCGAAAGCTATCTCGGCAAGAACAAGAGTGGCAAGGACGGCAGCAAGAAAATGATCATCGACTCGCTGGTGATCCGCAACGCCAAGGTCAACTACAACGGCATGCTGGACCTGAAACTGCCGGACATCGAGCTGCGCAACGTCGGCAAGAAAAGCGGCGGCGCCACTTCTGCCCAGGTGGCAAAGGCGATCATCGGCGAACTGAACACCAAACTGGCGATCGCTCTCGCAAAGAGCGCCGCGATCGGCGCAGTCGGCGGTGTAGCCATCGGCGTGGGTATGGGCATCAAAAACTTGCTGGGCAAGTAACCGCGGAGCGGAAACAAAAAACCCGCCGTAGGACGGCGGGTTTTCAGACAACAAAAAAACCGCGTATCAGGCGGCTTGAATGTTGGATGCTTGCTTGCCCTTCGGGCCCTGAACCACTTCGAAGGTAACCTTCTGGCCTTCCTTCAGGGACTTGAAGCCGCTCATGTTGATTGCGGAGAAGTGCGCAAACAGGTCTTCGCTGCCATCATCAGGAGTAATGAAACCGAAACCCTTTGCATCATTGAACCACTTAACTATACCAGTTGCCATGTGATAGCTTCCTTACGAGAAAAAACGGGAAAACCCCCGCGAGACTGTTTGAATCTAAGATCGCACACGGCAAAACCAGTACTGCAGATACCTTAAAATCAAACACCAGCGCACTTTTTACCTTCATTTTGTCGCCACCGTCAAGTGGGCGCGCGAAATATTTTTCGAATAGGCTTGAAAAAGCATCGCTAATCATCGAGCATGGCCTTGAAACCCCATGTAAGAATCTCCACCATAGAAACAGCATGGCAAACAAACAACTCAGCAGCACGGTACTCGCCCCAGAACAGACGAAGCTAAGGCCGCCCCCGCTATACAAAGTGGTCCTGTTCAACGACGATTACACCACGATGGATTTCGTGGTTGAGGTTCTCCAGCGTTTTTTCGCTATGGATCGTGAACGCGCGCTGCAGACCATGCTCAAAGTGCATAACGAGGGTTCCGCGGTTTGCGGCGTCTATTCCCGCGACGTCGCCGAGACCAAGGTTGCCCAAGTGGGCGAATATGCCAGGCAAAACGGACATCCGCTGCGATGCGGTATGGAGGAAATTTGAAATGATCGCACAAGAACTGGAAGTCAGCCTGCACCTGGCCTTTGTCGAGGCCCGCCAGAAGCGCCACGAATTCATCACCGTCGAGCACCTGCTGCTGGCGATGCTGGACAACCCCTCTGCGGCGCAGATACTGCGCGCATGCAACGTCAACATCAACGAACTGCGCCAGGTCGTCACGACCTTCGTCGAGGAACACACCCCTCTCGTTCCCGGCGACGGCGAGGTGGATACGCAGCCCACGGTCGGCTTTCAGCGGGTCATCCAGCGCGCGATTCTGCATGTGCAATCCGCCAACAAGAAGGAAGTGCTCGGCGCGAACATCCTCGCGGCGCTGTTCGGCGAGAAGGATTCTCATGCTGTGCATTTCCTCACCGAGCGCGGCGTAACCCGCCTCGACGTGGTCAACCAGATCGTGCACGGCATCGGCAAGAGCGACGCCGGCAAGGTCGCGCAACCGCAGGGCGAGGCCGAGACTGAACAGCCCGCGGCCGAGGACGGCGTGCTGAAGAACTACACGACTGACCTGAACGCACTTGCGCTGGCCGGCAAGATCGACCCGCTGATCGGGCGCGACCTCGAACTGGAGCGCGTGATCCAGACCCTGTGCCGCCGCCGCAAGAACAACCCGCTGCTGGTCGGCGAGGCCGGCGTCGGCAAGACCGCGATCGCCGAAGGCCTGGCGCGCCGCATCGTCGAGGGCGACGTGCCTGAAATCCTGAAGGACGCCCACGTCTATTCGCTGGACATGGGCTCGCTGCTGGCCGGCACCAAATACCGCGGCGACTTCGAACAGCGCCTCAAGTCGGTGCTGAAGGAACTGAGTTCCATCCCCAGCGCCGTGCTGTTCATCGACGAAATCCACACGATGATAGGCGCGGGCGCGGCCTCGGGCGGCACGATGGACGCCTCCAACCTGCTGAAACCGGCGCTGTCCAGCGGCGCACTGAAGTGCATCGGTGCGACCACCTACCAGGAATACCGCGGTATCTTCGAGAAGGACCACGCGCTGTCGCGCCGCTTCCAGAAGGTGGACGTCGCCGAGCCGTCGGTCGAGCAGACCATCGAAATCCTCAAGGGACTGAAGACGCGCTTCGAGGAACACCACAGCATCAAATTCAGTTCCGCGGCGATCACCAGCGCGGCCGAGCTCTCCGCGCGCTTCATCAACGACCGCCACCTGCCGGACAAGGCCATCGACGTGCTCGACGAGGCTGGCGCCGCGCAGCGCATCCTGCCGAAGTCCAAGCAGAAGAAGGTCGTCGGCAAGCACGAGATCGAGGAGATCATCGCCAAGATCGCGCGCATCCCGACCCGCACCGTGTCGCACGACGACCGCAACGCGCTGAAGAACCTCGACCGCGACCTCAAGGCCACGGTGTTCGGCCAGGACAAGGCCATCGACGCGCTGGCCCGCGCGATCAAGATGTCGCGCAGCGGCCTGGGCAACCCGCAGAAGCCCATCGGCAGCTTCCTGTTCTCCGGCCCCACCGGCGTCGGCAAGACCGAGGTCGCGCGCCAGCTGGCCTATGCGATGGGCATGCCCATCCACCGCTTCGACATGTCCGAATACATGGAGCGCCACGCCGTCAGCCGCCTGATCGGCTCCCCGCCGGGCTATGTCGGCTTCGAACAGGGCGGCCTGCTGACCGAAGCGATCACCAAGCAGCCGCATTGCGTGCTGCTGCTGGACGAGATCGAGAAGGCCCATCCGGACATCTACAACATCCTGCTGCAGGTGATGGATCACGGCACGCTGACCGACAATAACGGCCGCAAGGCCGACTTCCGCAACGTGGTCGTCATCATGACCACCAACGCCGGGGCGGAGGCGCTGAACAAGGTGCAGATCGGCTTCACCAAGAGCGCAACCTCCGGCGACGAGATGGGCGACATCAAGCGCCTTTTCACGCCCGAGTTCCGCAACCGCCTCGACGCCATCGTTTCTTTCGCGCCGCTCGACCACGAAGTCATCCTGCGCGTCGTCGACAAGTTCCTGATGCAACTCGAAGAGCAGCTGCACGAGAAAAAGGTCGATGCGGTATTCACCGATGCGCTCAAGGACTATCTCGCCGAAAACGGCTTCGACCCGCAGATGGGCGCACGCCCGATGGCGCGCCTGATCCAGGACACCATCCGCTCGGCGCTCGCCGACGAACTGCTGTTCGGTCGCCTGGCCAGCGGCGGCAAGGTCGTCGTGGATGTGAAGGACGGCAAGGTGGAACTGGAGTTCGAAGAAGAAGCGGTAACCGTCTAAAGGTAGGTCGCAACACCCGAGGGTCGCAAGTACCTCTTCGAGGTAACCAACGGGTATTGCGCCACACGAAAGACATCCGGCGGGTTACGCTACGTTAACCCGCCCTGCGAAACCCAATGCCGTCCACATCAAAATATTGCGGGCGCTTCGCCCCCTCCCCTACCGGCCCGCTGCACTTCGGCTCACTCGTCGCCGCCGTCGGCAGCTATCTCGACGCAAAACATCACCACGGCACCTGGCTGGTGCGCATGGAAGACCTCGATGCGCCGCGCTGCATGCCCGGTGCCGCGGACGACATCCTGCGCACGCTGGAAGCCTTCGGCCTGCACTGGGATGAGGATGTCATCTACCAGAGCCAGCGCACCGCCGCCTACGACGAAGCGCTGCACAAGCTGCAATCTATCGGCGCGGTCTATCCCTGCTGCTGCACCCGCAAGGAGATCGCCGACTCGGCGCTGCACGGCATCGACGGCCCGGTCTATCCCGGCACCTGCCGCCACGGCATCCCGGCGGGGCGCGAGGGCCGCGCATGGCGCGTGCGCACCGACGACGATCCCGTCGGCTTCAACGACGAACTGCAAGGCCGCATCGCCCAGCACCTCGAAAGCGAGATCGGCGACTTCGTCGTCAAGCGCGCCGACGGCCTGTACGCCTACCAGCTCGCGGTGGTCGTCGACGACGCGTTCCAGCACATCACCCACATCGTCCGCGGCTGCGACCTGCTCGCCTCCACCCCAAGGCAAATTCACCTCCAACGCCTGCTGGGGTTACCCACCCCAGCCTACATGCACCTCCCGGTCGCAGTGAACGCACAAGGCGAGAAACTCAGCAAACAAACCCTCGCCCCCGCGATCTCGACCGACGACGCAGTCGCAACGCTGATCTCGGCGCTGGATTTCCTGCGACAGCAACCGCCCGCCGAATTGCGGCAAGGCAACGTCGAGGAAGTGCTGGGATGGGCGGTGAAGAACTGGCAACCGGAGCGACTGAAGGGATGCCGCCAGATTCCGGCATGCGGCCCACAATAAGGCCGCGTGCAAACGCGACGATTCAATGTTGCGCAGCAACATTGACCGCCTTGTTTTTTCATCCCCTGTGCGCCGCCGAGTAGCGGAGACTGGTCAGGGGATGTCGGCGAGGACTGTCTGAGCGCGCAGCGCGAGTTCCGCAGCCGCCTGACCAGTCGAGCAACGCCGGGCACCCGCGTAGCGGGCGGCAAACCGGGGTCGCCTTTCCTTTGGTTACTTTCCTTTGGCGACGCAAAGGAAAGTGACTTGCCGCCGGGCAACCCCCGGCATCCGAGCGCTATGCAAACCAACTTACATGACTATATATATCGCGTGCTAGGATATTCCCCATCTTTGAAATCAGCGAAGTAACGACGAGCCACCAACCATGACGGACAACACATCTTGGAAAGACTTTCTTGATCTGATAGCTAAACTAGTTGGATTGGCAGCATCAATTAGTATCGTTGCGTCACTAATTTTCGATTGGGGATTTTTCTTCGCCTTGAATCTATCGTTCTTGGAGATACCTTCTGGACTCTCGGATCATGTACGTAGCGCCTTAATCTGGTTTCCGAAGGTTGTTACAGCCTTGGGTGGGATATTTGTATTCGAGATGCTGACTAGGCGAATTGAACAGGGTATGAGTGAGGAAGAAATCATTCGATCTTCATCCAATCCAGAGCAGACAGCACGCCTTCGGGATAGCCCGTATAAGTTAGTTGCCTACAGCGCAGTATTTCTGGTTGTTGCTTATGTGCTTGTGGGCGACATTTTGCTCGCCATGCTGCCGTTTGGCTTGATTGTCCTGTGGTTCATATTTAGTGGCTGGGCTCAAAGTCATCCGCGAATTATCAAGCGGCGCCCTTTTCATTTACGGCTTGCAGCACATTTCCTGCCACCTATTGCGATTTGGCTATTTTTTGCTGGCTATAACGATGCTGTAAGAATGTTCCAGAGCACAGTCCCAAGTTCACGACTCACTTTGACAAACGCCACATCCCCGACACCAGCTACATTACTTAGGCAACTTGATCGAGGCATCCTCATCAAGGATGCTGACAACACTGTCTCATTTCTCCCTTGGAGTGAAATTAAGAAAGTAGAAACATCTGGGAAGTACACCTCTTCGAAAGGGGCGCTCTGCTCGTGGTTTGGTGTGGCCTGTATTCAAGCATCAAATTCGGCAGCTTCGAAACAGGAAACAAAATCTAACCAGCCACTCCAGACAACGCCGCCGCAAACTGCACGCCCTTAAGCAAACACGTTAAGCTGCGGCGCGAACCACTTCAGCGATCCGTTCAGCGCACCGCTTCACCAGCCCCCCATCCTCCCCCTCCACCATCACCCGCAACAGAGGCTCCGTCCCGGAAGGCCGCAACAGCACCCGCCCCTTGCCATCCAACTCCCGCTCGGCCTCCGTCACCGCATCCTTCACCGCCTGCAGCTCCAGCAACCCCGCCGCCTTGCCGGTGACCTTCACGTTGATCAACACCTGCGGATACATTTTCAGGTCGGCCGCCGCCTGAGCCAGTGTCTGACCGCCAGCGCGTAACGCGTGCAGCACCTGCAGCGCGGAGACGATGCCGTCGCCGGTGCTGTGCTTGTCGAGGCAGATCACATGGCCCGAGTTCTCGCCGCCGAGCTGCCAGCCGTTGGCCAACAGCTGCTCCATCACGTAGCGGTCGCCGACCTTGGCGCGCGAGAAGGGGATGCCCAACTTGTGCATCGCGTGCTCGAAGGCGAGATTGGTCATCAGCGTGCCGACCACGCCGCCCTGCAGCCTGCCCTGTGCCTGTCTATGTTTCGCGATCACGTACAGCAGCTGGTCGCCGTCGTACAGGTTTCCTGCCGCATCCACCATCACCAGGCGGTCGCCGTCGCCGTCCAGCGCGATGCCGAGGTCGGCGCCGTGTTCGACCACGGCCTTCTGCAAATTCTGCGGCTTGGTCGCGCCGTAGCCGTCGTTGATGTTCTTGCCGTTCGGCTCCGCGCCGATGGCGACCACGTCCGCACCGAGTTCGTGGAACACGTGGCGGGCGATGTGATAGGTCGCGCCGTGCGCGCTGTCCACGACGATCTTCATGCCGCGCAAATTCATCTCGTTCGGGAAGGTGCTCTTGCAGAACTCGATGTAGCGCCCGACCGCGTCGTCGATGCGCTTGGCCTTGCCCAGGCTCTCCGAGGCGTTGGTCTGCATCGCGTTGTCCAGCTCGGCCTCGATGGCATGCTCGGTCTCGTCCGGCAGCTTGGTGCCGCCGCCGGAGAAAAACTTGATGCCGTTGTCCTCGAAGGGATTGTGCGACGCAGAGATCACCACGCCCGCCTGCAGCCGCAGCGCGCGCGTCAGGTAGGCCACCGCCGGGGTCGGCACCGGACCGGCGAGGTAGACGTCGATGCCCGCGGCGATCAGGCCTGCTTCCAGCGCGGACTCCAGCATGTAACCGGAGATGCGCGTGTCCTTGCCGATCAGCACCGCCGGACGCTCGCCGCGCGTGTGCTCCGCGCTTGCAAGCACCTTGCCCGCCGCGTAGCCCAGATGCATCACGAACTGCGGCGTGATGGGATGTTCGCCCACGCGCCCGCGCACGCCGTCGGTACCGAAATATTTCCTGCTCATCTCATCCCTCGTTCACTGCATTCAAAATCTTGAGCGCATCCACCGTCTCGCGCACGTCGTGCACGCGCACGATCGCTGCTCCGCGCTGCACCGCGATCAATGCGGCGGCGATACTGGCCGCCTGCCGCTCGCCGACGTCGCGCCCGGTGATCGCGCCCAGCATCGACTTGCGCGACATCCCCGCCAGCACCGGCACACCGAGCGCACGCATCGCGTCCAGGTGGCGCAACAGCGCGAGATTATGCGCCAGCGTCTTGCCGAAGCCAAAGCCGGGATCGATGACAATGCGCTCGCGCGCGATGCCGGCGGCCTCGGCGGCGGCGATGCGCGCGCGCAGGAAATTTGCGACCTCATCCACGACATTGCGGTATTCCGGCTGTCGCTGCATGGTCTGCGGCGCGCCCTGCTTGTGCATCAGGCACACCGCGGCATCGCTGGCGGCAACTGCGGCCAGCGCGTCGGGCTGCTGCAGCGCATCGATATCGTTCACCATGGATGCGCCCGCGGCAATCGCGGCGCGCATCACCGCAGGCTTGAATGTGTCTATGGATATGGGGACGGTGCAGCCACGCAACCCCTCGATGACCGGCAGCACGCGCTCCAGTTCTTCCTGCATGGCCACCGGCTGCGCGCCGGGCCGGGTGGACTCGCCGCCGACATCGAGGATGTCCGCGCCGTCCGCGATCAGCTTATGCGCATGATCTATCGCCGCAGCGGTGGAGACATAACGTCCGCCGTCGGAGAAGGAATCCGGCGTGACGTTGACGATGCCCATCACCAGCGGGCGATCGAGTTCGAGTTGGAAATTGCCGCAACGGAGAAGCATAACGACAGCCATTAGTTGCCAGTCATTAGTCGCTAGAGGTGTTGTCCGCTTTGCGCGGTTTAACTGGCAACAAACGATTGCCTTCAGGTTTCCTGCGCAGGCTGGCTGGGCGATGCCGCCGGGGCGGTTGGCGCCTGATCCTGGGGCGGCTCGGCAGCCTGCTCGCTAGGAGCAGGCTTGGGCGCGCGCGGAGGCTTGCCGGCCATGATGTCGTCGATCTGCTCTGCATCTATGGTTTCCCATTCCAGCAAGGCCTTGGCCATCGCCTCCATCTTGTCGCGATTCTCCTCGATCAGCTTGCGCGCCAGCGCGTATTGCTCATCGAGAATGCGGCGGATTTCGGCGTCGACCTTTTGCATCGAGGCTTCGGAGATGTTCTTGTGCGTGGTCACCGAGCGGCCGAGGAACACTTCTCCCTCGTTCTCGCCGTACACCATGGTGCCCAGCGCCTCGGACATGCCCCACTGCGTGACCATCTTGCGCGCCATGTCGGTGGCGCGCTCGAAGTCGTTGGAGGCGCCCGTGGTCATCTGGTTCATGAATATCTCTTCGGCGATGCGGCCGCCGAACAGCACGGCGATCGTCGACAGGATGCGCTGCTTGTCCATACTGTACCGGTCCTCGGTCGGCAGCTGCATGGTCAGGCCCAGCGCGCGGCCGCGCGGGATGATGGTGACCTTGTGCACCGGATCGGTCTTGGGCAGCAGTTTGGCGACCAGCGCATGGCCGGCTTCATGGTAAGCGGTGTTCCTGCGCTCTTCCTCCGGCATTACCACCGAGCGGCGCTCGGTACCCATCATGATCTTGTCCTTGGCTGCCTCGAAATCGTTCATATCGACGAAGCGCTTGTTGCGACGCGCGGCGAACAGCGCGGCCTCGTTCACCAGGTTGGCAAGGTCGGCGCCGGACATGCCGGGCGTGCCGCGCGCCAGGATGTCGGCCTTGACGTCCTGTGCGACGGGCACCTTGCGCATGTGCACCTTCAGAATCTGTTCGCGGCCGCGTATGTCCGGTAGCGGCACGACGACCTGGCGGTCGAAACGGCCGGGGCGCAGCAGCGCGGCATCCAGCACGTCCGGACGGTTGGTCGCGGCGATCACGATCACGCCGGAAGATCCCTCGAAGCCATCCATCTCGACCAGCAGCGCGTTCAGCGTCTGCTCGCGCTCGTCGTTGCCGCCGCCCAGGCCCGCGCCGCGCTGGCGGCCGACCGCATCGATCTCGTCGATGAAGATGATGCAAGGAGAATTCTTCTTGGCCTGCTCGAACATGTCGCGCACGCGCGCCGCGCCCACGCCGACGAACATCTCGACGAAGTCGGAGCCGGAGATGGAGAAGAACGGCACCTTGGCCTCGCCTGCAATGGCCTTGGCCAGCAGCGTCTTGCCGGTACCGGGCGAGCCCACCATCAGCACGCCGCGCGGGATGCGTCCGCCCAGGTTCTGGAACTTGGACGGATCGCGCAGGAAGTCCACCAATTCGGCGACTTCCTCCTTGGCCTCGTCGCAGCCGGCCACGTCCGCGAACGTGACCCGCTCCTTGGCGTCGTCCAGCAGGCGCGCCTTGCTCTTGCCGAACGAGAACGCACCGCCCTTGCCGCCGCCCTGCATCTGGCGCATGAAGAATATCCACACCGCGATCAGCAGGATCATCGGGAACCAGGACACGAAGATGTTCATCAGGAAGGAGGGCTCCTCCTCGGGCTTGGCCTCAATGGCTACGCCGTTCTTCAGCAGGTCGGAAACCATCCACAGGTCGTTCGGCGCATAACTGGTGATGCGCTTGCCTTCGTTGGTGGTCGCCTTCAGCGTGCGCCCCTCTATGGTCACCTTGGAGATATTCCCCGCACGCACTTCATCGAGGAACTGCGAATATTCCAGTTGCGCCTGCGCAGTCTGCTGCTGGCGTTCGTTGAACTGGTTGAAAACGGTCATCAGCACCAGGGCGACGACCATCCAGATTGCGATGCTTTTAAACATGTTGTTCAAGATAACTCCTTAACCGGCGCGTCCGCGCTGCCGAATGAACATTAGACTATGTATCGCACGATTACTCAAGGGCGCAGCAGCCAAATTAACGCGGCCCGGTCGCCAATAAATATACTTCGCTGCTGCGATCGCGGGATGCTTTGGGCTTGCGCGAAGCCACCTTCGCAAAACTGCCGCGCATCTGCTTCAGATACTCCTCGAAGCCCGCCCCCTGAAACACCTTGACCAGGAAGCTCCCTCCCGGCGTCAGGTGTTCGAGTGCGAACTCCATGGCCAGTTCCGCCAGATGCATCGCGCGCGCCTGATCGGCGGATACGATGCCGCTGATATTGGGGGCCATGTCTGAAATAACAAGTCCGACCGGCCTGCCCTGGAGCAAATCTTCGAGCTGCTTCAGCACCGCGTCCTCACGGAAGTCCCCCTGTATGAAGTCCACACCGGGGATAGGATCCAGCGGCAACAGGTCAAGGCCTATCACCTTGCCGCCCCGTCCGACCTTCTGCGCCGCAATCTGCGACCAGCCGCCGGGCGTCGCCCCGAGATCCACCACCACCATGCCGGGCTTCAGCAAATGATCCTTTTCGTCGATTTCGAGCAGCTTGTAAGCTGCCCGCGAACGATAGCCTTCCTTTTGCGCAAGCTGCACGAAGGGATCGTTCACATGCTCTCGCATCCATTGTTTGCTGGTTTTGGATGGCTTCATCGTTTAGAATCCGCGCCTTGAATCCGGAGTACCGTCATGTTATCCCTTACCGTAGAACAGCGTCTCGCCCTGAAGGGCCGCGCCCATGCCCTGAATCCCACCGTGATGATAGGCAATGCCGGCCTCACCGAGCCGGTGCTGAAAGAGATCGCAGCCACGCTGAAGGCCCACGAACTCATCAAGATCCGCGTCATGGCGGAACGCGAACAACGCGAAGCCATCATGACGGAGATCTGCACCCGGCTGAACGCCGCCCCGGTGCAGCATATCGGCAAGATACTGGTGATCTATCTGCCCAATCCGGAAGCAGGCCAGATCGAGATCAAGAAGATGCCGCGCCACAAGGGCAAGAAACCGCTGACCAAGAAGCAATTGGGAAGCCGCTCGTAGGTCGGGCTACGCCCGACTGGGAAGTAGGAAGTGGAGCGGCACTTCGTGCCTCAGTAGTAAGTGGGTTTCCCCCACTTCCCACCCCCTACTTGCTACTCACCAGCTTCAAACGTACTGGACCTCAACCACTTCATACTCCCGCACACCGCCAGGCGCCTGAACTTCGGCGATGTCGCCGCTGCTCTTGCCGATCAGCGCGCGCGCGACCGGGGAGCTGATCGAAATCTTGCGATGGCGGATGTCTGCTTCGTCGTCGCCGACGATCTGGTAGGTCACGACATCGCCGTTGTTCGTATCTTCCAGCACCACCGTGGTGCCGAACACGACCCGACCGTCAGCGCTCAGGGATTTAGGGTCGATGATCTGCGCGCTGCCCAGCTTGAACTCCAGTTCAACGATGCGCCCTTCGATGAACGACTGCTTTTCCTTCGCAGCATCGTACTCGGCATTCTCGGACAGATCGCCCTGAGCGCGCGCCTCGGAGATCGCGTTGATCACCGCCGGGCGCTCAACCGTCTTCAGATGATGCAGTTCCTGGCGCAGCTTCTCCGCGCCGGCAACGGTCAATGGAATCTTGCTCATGCTCAAACTCTCTTGGTCGTTAATCGTTGTGATGGATGCGAGCCTTAACGGCCGGCAACGAGGCGTTTGTGCTGCGCCTGCACATCGTATACCTGCAGGTCGGCCAGATGCTGCATGCCTACGCAGGCGGCGCGTGCGCCGGCCATGGTCGTGTAGTAGGTCACGCGTCCCTGCAACGCAGCATGGCGAATCGAATAGGAATCTCGCATCGCCGACGGCTTGCTGTCCACGGTGTTGACGATCAGGCTGACCTCGCCGTTCTTGATCATGTCGACAATATGCGGGCGGCCTTCGGCGACCTTGTTCACCGCGGTCACTGCGACTCCCGCATCGGCAATGACGGCTGCCGTGCCGCGCGTCGCCAGTATCGCAAAGCCAAGTTGCACCAAAGAGCGCGCAACCTCAACCGCGCCGGCCTTGTCCGCATCGCGCACGCTGATGAACACCTTGCCGTCCTTCGGCAGCTTCACGCTGGCCGCCAGCTGCGACTTGACGAACGCCTCGGCGAAAGTCTCGCCCACGCCCATCACTTCACCGGTGGATTTCATCTCCGGCCCGAGGATCACGTCCACACCGGGGAACTTGATGAAGGGGAATACCGCCTCCTTCACCGAGTAATAGGGCGGGATGACTTCTTTGGTGACCCCCTGCGAAGCCAGCGACTGGCCTGCCATGCAGCGCGCGGCGACCTTGGCCAGCGGCACACCGGTGGCTTTCGAAACGTAAGGCACGGTGCGCGAGGCGCGCGGGTTCACTTCCAGCACGTACACCGTGTCGCCCTGAATCGCGAATTGCACGTTCATCAGGCCCACCACGTTCAATTCTTTTGCCATCGCCACGGTCTGGCGGCGCAGCTCGTCCTGCATCGCGGCAGACAGCGAGTACGGCGGCAGCGAACAGGCGGAGTCGCCGGAGTGCACGCCGGCCTGCTCGATGTGTTCCATGATGCCGCCGATGATGACCTGCTTGCCGTCGGATACCGCATCCACGTCCACTTCGATCGCATCGTTGAGGAAGCGGTCGAGCAGGATGGGCATGCGCTCGGGCCAGTCCTTGGCCATCTCTTCGGCATCGCGCATGTAGCGCTCCAGGTCGGGCTGCGCATGGATGATCTCCATCGCGCGGCCGCCCAGCACGTTGGAAGGGCGCATCACCAGCGGATAGCCGATCTCGGCGGCACCCGCGATGGCCTCGGCCACATGGCTGGCAGTGCGGTTGGGCGGCTGTTTCAGGTTGAGCTTCTTCAGCATGGTCTGGAAGCGCGCGCGATCCTCGGCCATGTCGATCATGTCCACCGAGGTGCCGATGATGGGCACGCCGTTCTTTTCCAGGCCGTGTGCCAGTTTGAGCGGGGTCTGGCCGCCGTATTGCACGATCACGCCGACCGGCTTCTCCACGGCGACCACTTCCAGCACGTCTTCCAGCGTCAGCGGCTCGAAGTACAGACGGTCGGAGGTGTCGTAATCGGTCGAAACGGTCTCCGGATTGCAGTTGACCATGATGGTCTCGTAGCCGTCCTCGCGCATCGCCAGCGCGGCATGCACGCAGCAATAGTCGAATTCGATGCCCTGGCCGATGCGGTTCGGACCGCCGCCCAGCACCATGATCTTCTTCGCAGTCGTAGGCTGCGACTCGCACTCTTCCTCGTAGGTCGAGTACATGTAGGCAGTGTTGGTGGAAAACTCGGCGGCGCAGGTATCGACGCGCTTGAACACCGGACGGATACCCAACGCATGGCGGTAGGCGCGCACGGCGGCGGCATCAGTCTCCAGCAGCACGGCCAGGCGCGCATCGGCGAAACCGCTGCGCTTCAACTGGCGCATGTGGTCGGCATTCAGGCTCTCCAGCGTGCGGCCCTTCAGCTCGCCTTCCTGGCGGATGATGTCGGCGATCTGCACCAGGAACCACGAATCGATTTTGCTGACGTTGAACACTTCCTCAACACTCATGCCCATGCGGAAGGCGTCGCCCACTGCCCAGATGCGGTTCGGACCGGGGTTGCCAAGTTCGGCGATCAGTGCGTCGCGGTCGTCGTATTTGCTGTCAAGGCCGTTCACGCCGACCTCCAGTCCACGCAGCGCCTTCTGGAACGATTCCTGGAAGGTGCGACCGATGGCCATCACTTCGCCCACGGACTTCATCTGGGTGGTCAGGCGGTCGTTGGCTTGCGGGAATTTCTCGAACGCGAAACGCGGAATCTTCGTCACCACGTAATCGATGGTCGGCTCGAACGAAGCCGGGGTCGCACCGCCGGTGATGTCGTTCTTGAGTTCGTCCAGCGTGTAACCGACCGCGAGCTTGGCTGCCACTTTCGCAATAGGGAAGCCGGTGGCCTTGGAAGCCAGCGCGGACGAACGCGACACGCGCGGGTTCATCTCGATCACTACCATGCGCCCGTCGTTCGGGTTGATGGAGAACTGCACGTTGGAGCCGCCGGTCTCCACGCCGATCTCGCGCAGCACCGCCAAGGACGCGTCGCGCATGATCTGGTATTCCTTGTCGGTCAGCGTCTGTGCCGGCGCCACGGTGATGGAATCTCCGGTATGCACGCCCATCGGGTCCAGGTTCTCGATAGAGCAGATGATGATGCAGTTGTCGTTGCGGTCGCGCACGACTTCCATCTCGTATTCTTTCCAGCCGAGCAGCGATTCCTCGATCAGCAACTCCTTGGTCGGCGAGGCTTCCAGACCGCGCTCGCAGATTTCCACGAATTCCTCGCGGTTGTAGGCGATGCCGCCGCCGCTGCCGCCCATGGTGAAGGACGGGCGGATAATGGTAGGGAAACCCATCGCCTGCTGCACCTGCAGCGCCTCTTCCATGCTGTGCGCGATGGCGGAGCGCGCCGAGGACAGGCCTATCCTGGTCATCGCCTGCTTGAACTTCTCGCGGTCTTCCGCCATGTCGATGGCTTCGCGCGACGCGCCTATCATCTCGACGTTGTATTTCTCCAGCACCCCGTGCTTGGCCAGGTCCAGCGCACAGTTCAGCGCGGTCTGTCCGCCCATGGTCGGCAGGATCGCGTCCGGCTTTTCCTTGGCGATGATCTTCTCGACCATCTGCCAGGTGATCGGCTCGATGTAGGTCGCATCGGCCATGTTCGGATCGGTCATGATGGTGGCCGGGTTCGAGTTCACCAGGATGACGCGGTAGCCTTCCTCGCGCAGCGCCTTGCAGGCCTGCGCGCCGGAATAGTCGAACTCGCACGCCTGGCCGATGACGATCGGGCCGGCGCCAATGATCAGGATGCTTTTGAGGTCTGTACGCTTCGGCATTTATTTCTTCTCCATCATCGCCACGAAGCGATCGAACAACGGGGCGACATCGTGCGGACCGGGACTGGCTTCAGGGTGGCCCTGGAAGCAGAACGCCGGCTTGTCGTTCAACTCGAACCCCTGCAGCGTGCCGTCGAACAGCGAGATATGCGTGACACGCGCGTTCTTCGGCAGCGTCGCCGCATCCACCGCGAAACCGTGGTTCTGGCTGGTGATCATGACCTGCTTCGTCTGGGTGTCCTGCACCGGATGGTTCGCGCCACGGTGGCCGAACTTCATCTTGACGGTCTTGGCCCCCACGGCCAGCCCCATGATCTGGTGACCGAGGCAGATGCCGTACAGCGGCACGCCCGCGGCGATGAACTGCTTCGTCGCCTCGATCGCGTAATCGCAAGGCTCCGGATCACCGGGACCGTTGGACAGGAACACGCCATCCGGCTTCATCGCCAGCACCTCGGCAGCGGGCGTCTTCGCCGGAACCACGGTGATGCGGCAACCGCGCTCGGCCAGCATGCGCAGGATGTTGCGCTTCACGCCGAAGTCGTAGGCGACCACATGGAATTTCGGCTCGCCGATGTCGCGATAGCCTTCGCCCAGCTTCCACTCGCGCTGTTTCCATTCATAAGGCTGATCGCAACTGACCACCTGTGCCAGGTCCAGGCCCGCCATGCTGGGCGCGCCACGCGCAGCCGCCAGCGCGGCCTCCACATCGTCGCCGGTGGCGATGCAGCCGTTCTGCGCACCTTTCTCGCGCAAGATGCGGGTCAGCTTGCGCGTGTCGATGCCGGCGATGGCGACGACGTTGTTGGCCTTCAGGTATTCGGGCAGCGACTGCTTTGCGCGAAAGTTGCTGACCGTCTGCGACAGGTCGCGGATGATCAGGCCGCTGGAGAACACCCGGCTGGACTCAACATCCTCGTCGTTGCAGCCGACGTTGCCGATATGCGGATAGGTCAGCGTGACGATCTGCTTGCAGTAGGAGGGATCAGTGAGGATTTCCTGGTAGCCGGTCATCGAGGTGTTGAACACGACCTCGCCGACGCTGCTGCCGGAGGCTCCGATGGCAACGCCCCGAAACACCGTTCCATCGGCTAACACAAGAATGGCTGGGTTCGTTTGCGGCACCGGAATACTCCCAAAATCAGATAACTGCACAGTTGACATAAAGAAGCGGGAGGAACCATGGTTCTCCCGCTCTTTGTTGGCGCGCATTATAGCCGACTGGCGAAGTGGCATCAATGCGCACCCTCAATCCCGCACGAAGCAAGGCTGCGCCCCCCCCGTTCGGGGGATGGCCTGCCTGACGGCGGCTGCTAGACTGCCGCGTCCCGTTTATGACCAGATGCAAACCATGAAACACAGCTACGACGTAGAAGAAATCGATTTCGACGAACTGGTAATCGCGCGCTCGCACGAAGTGCCAGTCCTGCTGGACATCGGCGCCGAGTGGTGCAGCCCCTGCCGGGTGCTGGGGCCGATGCTGGAAAGACTATCCGAAGAATATGCGGGCAAGTTCGTACTGGCCAAGGTCGATGCCGACGAGAACATGAAGATCGCCGGCCGCCACAAGGTGAAAGGCTTCCCGACCGTGATCGCCTACAGCCGCGGCCAGGAGACCGACCGCTTCCACAGCGCCCAGCCGCTGCATTTTTTGCGCACCTTCATCGACAAGCTGGTCGCGCAGCACGCAGCACAGTAAACCGGCCTACTTCTTGAGCTTCATGAAAGCGGCCGCCAGCGCGCCCTGCGCTTCCGGCTGAACGGGGCGCTGCGGCTCGCGCGGCTTGCCGCCTTGGGGGCGGACATCTCGCTGCCCGCCCGCACCGCCGGATCTCGCCCCGCCCTGCGGCGCCTTGTCCTCCAGACGCATGGTCAGCGCGATGCGCTTGCGCTTCTCGTCGACCTCCAACACTTTCACTTTCACCACCTGACCGGCCTTGACCACGCTGTGCGGGTCCTTGACGAAGGTGTTGGACAGCGCGGAGATATGCACCAGCCCGTCCTGATGCACGCCGATGTCGACGAACGCGCCGAACGCAGCGACGTTGGTGACCACGCCTTCGAGGATCATGTCCGGCTTCAGGTCGGATAGCTCTTCGACGCCTTCCCGGAAGCTCGCGGTCTTGAACTCGGGGCGCGGATCGCGGCCCGGCTTGTCCAGCTCCTTCAGAATATCGGTGATGGTCGGGATGCCGAACTGCTCGTCCATGTACTTCGTCGGGTTCAGCGACTTCAGCAGCGCGCTGTTGCCGATCACCGCCCTGATGTCCTGTTTGATGTCGGCGAGGATGCGCTGCACCAGCGGATAGGACTCGGGGTGAACCGCCGAAGCGTCGAGCGGATCGTCCGCGCCCATGATGCGCAGGAAGCCCGCAGCCTGCTCGAAGGTCTTGTCGCCCAGTCGCGGCACTTCGCGCAATTGCTTGCGCGAGGTGAAACGGCCCTTCAGGTCGCGATAGCTGACGATGGCCTGCGCGACGCTGGCGGAGAGGCCGGAGACGCGCGCCAGCAGCGGAGCCGAGGCGGTGTTCACGTCCACGCCGACCGCGTTTACGCAGTCCTCGACCACCGCATCCAGCGAACGCGCCAGCTGCGTCTGGCTGACGTCGTGCTGGTACTGGCCGACGCCGATGGACTTCGGATCGATCTTCACCAGCTCGGCCAAAGGGTCCTGCAGGCGGCGCGCAATGGACACCGCACCGCGCAAGGAGACATCCAGTTCCGGCAGTTCGCGCGACGCGAATTCGGAGGCGGAATACACCGACGCGCCCGCCTCGGACACGACGATGCTGGTCAGTTTCAGTTCAGGATGGCGCTTGATCAGGTCGCCCGCGAGCTTGTCTGTCTCGCGCGACGCGGTGCCGTTGCCGATGGCGATCAGCGCGACCTTGTGTTTCTCGGCCAGCTTCGCCAGCGTGTGCAGCGAACCTTCCCAATCGTTCTTCGGCTGGTGCGGATAGATCACCGCGGTATCGACCACCTTGCCGGTCTCGTCCACCACCGCGACCTTGACGCCGGTGCGCACGCCGGGATCGAGCCCCATGGTCGCACGCGGGCCGGCGGGGGCGGCCAGCAGCAGGTCTTTCAGGTTGCGCGCGAACACGTTGATCGCTTCGGTCTCGGCGTTGGCGCGCAACGCGCCCATCAGCTCGGATTCCAGATGCATGAAGGATTTGATGCGCCAGGTCCAGCGCACCGTGTCGGCCAACCACTTGTCGGCGGGACGATTCTGCTGCGAGATGCCGAAACGGTTCGCGATGCGCAGTTCGCAGGGGTTCAGCGGCGCGTTCCACGCCGGCTTTTCCTCCTCGCTGTCCAGACGCAATTGCACGTTCAGCAGCTCCTCGCGGCGGCCGCGGAACACCGCCAGCGCGCGGTGCGACGGGATGGTGTTGATCGATTCGGAATAATCGAAGTAGTCGGCATATTTCTCCGCCGCGGCTTCCTTGCCCTCGACCACTTTGGATTCGACTACGCCGTGATCCTGCAAATATTCGCGCAGGCTTTGCAGCAAGGTCGCGTCCTCGGCGAAGCGTTCCATCAGGATCTGGCGCGCGCCGTCCAGCGCCGCCTTCGCGTCCGGCACACCGGGATTGCTGTCGCCGAGGTCATTGGTGAACGCCTCCTTCAGGTACTTCGCGGCCTCCTCTTCCGGGACCAGCATCGGGTCCGCCAGCAGCGCATCGGCCAGCGGCTCCAGCCCGGCCTCCAGCGCGATCTGCGCCTTGGTGCGGCGCTTTGGCTTGTACGGCAGATAAAGGTCTTCGAGCTTGGTCTTGTCCTCGGCATGCATCACTGCGTCCAGCAACTCCGGTGTCATCTTGCCCTGCTCGGTGATCGACGCGACGATGGCAGCACGCCGGTCTTCCAGCTCGCGCAGATAGCGCAGCCGGTCTTCCAGCATGCGCAGCTGGATGTCGTCCAGACCGCCGGTCGCCTCCTTGCGGTAACGCGCGATGAAAGGTACGGTCGCGCCCTCGTCCAGCATCTCGATGGCGGCGGCGATCTGCGCGGGTTTGGCCGCGACCTCGGCGGCGAGTCGTTGTTCTATCGATGGCAACATGGGGATATTCCGGATCTATGCCGGGCATCCCACTGCAAGCGGAACGCCGGGCGAATTACGCAGGGCGCGCATTATGCCGCATTTCCGCTTCAACCCACGACATCCAAAGCGACGAACTGAGGCATAATTCCGGCGCTTATCCCATTCATCCAACGGAGCGCCCGCACCATGCTGGAATACATCTTTTTCGATGCAGGATTGCGCGACGAATTTGTCGCCCATGTCCGCGATCTCGGGCTGGCCTGCGAGCTGCGCGACGACAACATGGGACTGGTGGTTGCGGTGGACGAAGAGGCGCTGAACGACGACCTCGAAGACCAGCTGGAGGAGCGCTACGAACAACTGGAGGAACGCCAGGCCGAACTGCTGACGCAAGAGGAAGGCGGACTCAAGCAACTGGCCGGCTTCCGCGTCAACCTGCCGGACGGGCAGAGCTGCCAGGTGCCGCTGCCGCCGGAGCTGGCGAACCGCCTGATGGCCGGCTTCAGCCTCGAGGAGATACAGACGCTGCTCGACACCGTCGCCCGCAGCGTGCTCGATCCGCGCCAGCACCTGTGCGAGATCCTGCGGTCAGAGACGCAGAAATAAGCGGAGACCTCCGATGCGCGTCACGGTCCTGGGTTGCAACGGCAGCATCACCGGAGAACGGCGCACCACTTGCTACCGGGGGGACGACGACATCCTGGTCGACGCCGGTTCCGGCGCGGGCGACCTGAGCCTGGAACAGGCCATCGCGACCGACACGGTGTTCCTGACCCATTCGCATCTCGACCACTGCTGCTTCCTGCCGATGCTGGCTGACGCCGCCGGCAGTTTCCGGGACAGACCGCTAACGGTGTATGCGCTGCCGGAGACCATCGCCGCGCTGAAGCAGCACATGCTGAACGGCCAGCTATGGCCTGACTACACGGCGCAGCCGACGCCGGAACGCCCCTACATCCGTTTCCATCCTTTGCAGGTCGGCGAGACCGTCGAGCTCGGAGGACGCCGCGTCACCGCCCTGCCCGCGCGGCATGCGGTGCCCTGCGTCGCCTACCGGCTGGACAGCGGCGCGGCCAGCCTGGTCTACAGCGCCGACACGACGCTCTGCGAGGAGTTCTGGCAGGCGCTGAACCACATCGACAACCTGAAATATCTGCTGATCGAGAATACCTTCCTGAACGACAACGCCGCCGGCGCGCAGCGCTCGGGGCACATGACCGCGGACCTGCTGGCGCGGGGATTGAAGCTGCTGCAACGACCGGTGAAATTGTTCATCGTCCACATGGAAGCCGGACGCGAAGAAAATGCGATGCGGGAAGTACTGGAAGCGGCGGGAGGATACGGGCCGCAAGTGCTGGAACGCGGGCAGGCGATCGAACTCTAGGCCGACGTGTCGACTATCCGCCCGATATGGGCGTCGTATTCGGGCACGACATGCCGCTCATCATCGCGATCGGTCTTTTCCTCGGGCGTCTCGGCGTGAACATGCTTCTGTGCAGGCCTGGCCTTGCCCTGATCGGGTTTCCGCTTACCCAGCCTGTTCTCGATGGAAAGGATGCCGCCGACCAAGTCCATGATGCCCTCCTCTGTTGCTGACAGCATCGGCAAACCCGTTGATTTCTTTAGTCAAGCGAACCTGATACCTATCGGACTCAGTCCTTTGCCGCCAGCCGCCACAGCGAGGTGACTTCCGCCGTACGCGCCGCGTGCAGCGGGTCGCCCTCGTCCGCGACCTTGGGATGATGGGGCCTCACTTCCAGCCTTCCCGCGACGCGCAACCCGGCCGCATCCACCCATCCGAGCAGTGCTTCGCGGCTGCGCAGCCCCAGATGCTCGGCGAGATCCGACAGCACCAGCCAGCCCTCGCCGCCCGGCGACAAGTGCGCTGCCAGCCCGTTCAGGAAACCGCGCAGCATGCGGCTGTCCGGATCGAATATCGCGTATTCGATCGGCGAACTGGGACGCGCCGGGACCCAGGGCGGGTTGCAGACGATCAGCGGCGCGCGCCCTTGCGGGAACAAGTCGGCCTGCACCACTTCGACCAGCTCGTGCAATCCCAGCCGCAACAGGTTCGCGCGCGCGCAAGCCAGCGCGCGCGCATCCTGGTCGGTCGCGACAACGCGTTCGACGCCACGCTTCGCCAGCACCGCCGCGAGCACGCCGGTGCCGGTGCCGATGTCGAACGCCAGTTTGGCCGAGGGTAGCGGCGCCTCGTTCACCAGTTGCACGTATTCGCCGCGCAGCGGGGAGAACACGCCGTAATACGGATGGATGCGCGCGCCCAGCGCCGCGATCTCGACGCCCTTCTTGCGCCATTCGTGCGCACCGATCAGCCCCTGCAACTCGCGCAGCGAGACCACGGCCGGCAGGCCGTCCGCCTCGCCATATGCCTCGGCACAGGCCTGCCTCACGTCCGGCGCGCGCCGCAGCGGGATGCCGTAGTCGCCGTCCAGCGGCACCAGCAGCATCGCCAGCACCCGTGCGCGCTGCGACTGCGCCTGGCGATGCAGGTGGAACGCTTCGGCCGGCCGGTCCGATGTCTTGCGCGGCTTGCGCTCGGCGCGCCGCGCCAGCGCGGTCAGCAACTGGCGCGCGTTCTGAAAGTCGCCGCGCCACAGCAGCGCCGTGCCCTCGCAGGCCAACCGGTAAGCGGCATCCGCCTTCATCGTGTCGTCCGCGACGACCACGCGCTTCGGCGGCGGCGAGCCGCTCTCCGCACGCCAGCGGGCGGAGCGATGCTCGCCCCCCTCGTCCCACTCGATGCAGGGATGCTCACTCATCACCGGATACCGCCATCGAAGATCCCATGCCTGCTCCTGTTCCGTATGCCGTCATTTCCAGCGTGCCCGCCACTCCGCCTGCTGCCGTCCGTCCAGAAATGTCCACGCGACGATGCGACTCTTCTTCTGTCCCTGCGCCATGTCCATCGTACGGATCTCCAGCGCGCCCGCTCTCTTCAGCGCGCGATAGACGCCGGGCAGGCTGGCCGATTTCGAGACCAGCGAGGTATACCACAGACAGCCCATCGGGCGCATGGCGCTCTCCGCCGCCATGCGCCCGATGAAGGCTTGTTCGCCGCCTTTGCAATACAGTTCCGCCCCCTGCCCGCCGAAGTTCAGCACCGGCTGCTTGCCCGGCCGCTTGCCCAGATTGCGCCACTTGCGCTGTGTCCCCGCCGTCGCCTCGTCCGGTGACGCATGGAACGGCGGATTGCACATCGTCAGGTCGAACGGCTCATCCGCCCTCATCACGCCATCGAGGATGGCCGCACGGGATGGCTGCAGGCGCAATTCGATGTCGCCGCCCAGTCCGTTCGCATCGACGATGCGCCGAGCGTTCGCGAGCGCCGTCTTGTCGATGTCACTGCCGACGAAGCGCCAGCCATACGACCGTAGACCGATCAGCGGATAGATGCAATTGGCGCCGACGCCGACATCGAGCACCCGCACCGACGGGCCGCGCAGGATCTCGCCGCCGTCCGCCAGCAGGTCGGCGAGATAGTGCAGGTAGTCCGCCCTGCCCGGGATCGGAGGACACAGGTACTGTGCCGGGATATCCCAGCCTTCGATGCCGTACTCCAGTGCCAGCAACGCGCGGTTCAGCGCCCTGACCGCCGACGGGTCCGCGAAATCGATGGTCTCGTCGCCGTAGGCGTTCTTCGCGACGAAGGCCGTCAGCTCCGGAAGGCATGCGACGAGCCGCCCGAAGTCGTAACGGCCGCGATGCGGATTCCGCGGATGCAGGCCATCTTTTTCGACGGGAACTGCAGCCTGTCCGGATTTCATCTGTGCTGGCATATGCTGCCTTCCGGCAGGCAGGCCCGGCGCAAAAGAAAAGACCCGCCGGAGCGGGTCTTTTCGAACGGGAAGCGAGGCCGAATCATTTCAGCTTGGTTTCCTTGTACATCACATGCTTGCGGGCGACCGGGTCGAACTTCTTCATCTCCAGCTTTTCCGGAGTGGTCTTCTTGTTCTTGTCGGTCGTGTAGAAATGGCCGGTACCGGCACTGGATTCCAGTTTAATCTTTTCGCGCATTTGCTAACTCCTTAAACGTTCTCGCCACGGGCGCGCATCTCGAACAACACGGCTTCGATGCCGTTCTTGTCGATGGTGCGCAGCGCGGCATTGGTCAGACGCAGGCTGACCCAGCGATTTTCACTTTCAACCCAGAAGCGGCGACGCTGCAGGTTAGGCAAGAAACGACGCTTGGTTTTGTTATTGGCATGGGAAACATTGTTTCCAACCATCGGGCCTTTGCCCGTCACTTGACATACACGTGCCATGGATTTACTCCAACCGATTTTCAAAAGAGCGCGGATTCTACCGAAGGCGCAGGGAATATTCAACCTGTATTTTTACTTTAATCTCAATCCGAACAACACTTTTGCAAGTACATTTCCTCTGGATCATTCTAATTCGCCCTGCATGTTGCATGCATCTTTCATATCGACGACACAAGCCGCCCGCATTTGTCTGTTCATATGGAGCTCCCAGAGGATGGATGCGATACCGAGGATACCCGAAGCGCTGCGCCCAAAGCAAAACGCCCCACCGTTTCCGGAGGGGCGTTGCTTTGTAAGGAGTCTGACGATGACCTACTTTCACATGGGAATCCACACTATCATCGGCGCTAAGTCGTTTCACTGTCCTGTTCGGGATGGGA
>FWPV01001798.1_pt1 | contig 56107 bp, 43 predicted proteins | sample 2228371 | NCBI WGS metagenome assembly FWPV01 (sample SAMEA103939776, study PRJEB20133) | metagenome
GGATGGCTTGGCAGACTTGGGGGCAATCCGGCAGCATTTTGCCTCCGAAATCGCTGCGTGCTCCGCGTCCTCTGCGGTGCAATCAAAGAAAAGTCGCCCCCTTTCTGAAATGCACCCCCAAAGTCCTACCGACTTGATAGTTAGGAGAAATATACTTATAATAATATTAGAGTATAAATTCGGTATAATCCAGATGTCTGAACTTGAGGAAATGAGCCAATGACGTTGCGAAAGAAAACCTTGAGTATCATTCTCCTGATCACAATCTGTGCGGCTGTCATCATCGCCCTTCTTGCCCACACGATTGTCCTGAGAGACTATATTGAACTTGAAGAAAATTACATGCGTCAAAACACGCAGCGTATCGTCAACGCTTTGAATTATCGCCTTCATGGGATCAACACGAGCCTGCAAGACTGGGCCATCTGGGATGATACATGCGCTTTCGTCAAAGGCACTTACCCCGGCTATGTCACCTCGAATCTGCAGGATTCCAGTCTGGTCAATCTGGGGTTAAACTTGATGGTGTTCACCGAAGCCACGGGGCAAATCATCTACCAAAAAATGGTGGACCTGGAAACCGAACAAGAAATTCCTGTTCCCTTTACCTTACAAGAGCACATCACGCGGATTTTGTCGCCGTTCCCCTCTGCCTGGAAGGGTCGTGTCGGCGGCATTGTGCTTGTGCCGGAAGGCATCATGCTGATTGCCGCACATCCCATTTTAGCTACATCCGGGGAGGGGCCGGCCTGCGGCATGTTGTTGATGGGCCGCTATCTGGATCAAGCAACGCTTGACGAGTTAGAAGCGACCACTCAACTGTCAATAACTCTTCAGCGACTCGATGATCCTCAAGTCCCCCAGGAGGTATTGGCTACCCTGAGTCTTGATCGGCCTGTGATGATCTCTACCCCTGCTGCGCAGACAATAGCGGGGTATGCGCTGATCGCAGACATCTATGGAAAGCCGGCGCTTATCATGAGCACGGCGATGCGGCGCGATATTTACCTGCATGGCCAGATGAGCATGCTCTACTTTTTTCTCCTGCTCCTCCTCGTAGGGATCGTATTCGGCTTGACCATGATGATTTTTCTGAACCGCGCTATCCTGGCACGTGTATTCAACCTCGCTGCCGAGGTGAGCGCGATAGGTGTCCTAAGTGACCCTTCACGCCGTGTGGCGGTCACCGGCGCGGATGAACTGACCCGCCTCGAAGAATCCATCAATACCATGCTCACGGCGCTCGAACAAGCCCGCGCAGAACAAGTTCGCGCAGAAGCCGCCCTGCGTGAATATTCCCAGCGGCTGGAAACGATGGTTTCCGAACGCACCATGCAACTCCAATCGCACTACACCCGCCTGGATGCGATCTTGCGCAGTACCACCGATGGCATTGTGGTCATCGCAGCGGACGGGACCCTCATGCAAATGAACCCCGTGGCGAAGACCTGGCTGAGCCAATCTTTGACCACCGAGGATGCGAGACTCCTGCACGAAACAATGCAGCAGATCGTCCAGCAGAACAACCTCCAGACGAACACCGTGTTAGAGCTACAGGGCCTGGATTTGGAACTTAATGCCGCACGGTTGACAGAATCTCAGAGCACGGAGGGATTCCAGCCCCCGCCGGACGAAGCTAAATGGACCTCCTCTTCGCCGGCCGCCGTGATCGCCATCCACGACGTCAGTCACCTGAAAGCTCTGGAACGGATGCAGGCCAGCTTTGTCTCCGCCGTCTCCCATGAATTGCGGACTCCGGTGACGGCAATTAAACTCTACATTAACCTGCTTCGGCGAAAACCGGCCGAGATAGAACGATATCTATCGGCACTGGAACAAGTGGCCAACCAGCAGATCCAACTCATCGAGGCCGTCCTGGCTTTGTCTCGCATGAATGCAGGACAACTTGAACTCGAACGCATGCGCGTTGACCTCAACGCTCTGGTCAAGAAGAGCATTACGACCGAGATCGTCCACCTGGCCGAATCACGGAACGTGCATTTGAATTATCATTTTGCCGCCCGGAATCTCATCATCCTGGGGGACAAGGAACGCCTCGAACAAGTGATCTATGCGTTGGTGAGCAATGGACTGCAGTATACGCTACCCGGCGGGGAGGTGACCGTCGCTACCGGTTTGGGCATGCGCGAGGGGCGTAAATGGGCCTGGCTCATGGTGACGGATACGGGCATTGGTATCTCTGAAGAAGAGTTCCCGCATATTTACGAGCGTTTCTACCGCGGCGAACGTGCGCAACAGATCCGGGCTAGTGGCATAGGTCTGGGACTGACGCTTGCGAAAGAGATCATCACATTGCACGGTGGCACGCTCGATTGCGTCAGTCAAAAAGACAAAGGCAGCTCCTTCACCGTTTGGTTGCCGGGCGTAGAGATACAACCGACTTCAGAGTAACTATTCCGAAAATAGCTCCTTTGTAACTGTCCAGAGGGTGTCCATTTCACCGCAGAGGACGCGGAGCGCGCAGAGATTGCGGAGGCAAAATGCCCCCAAGTCTGCCAATCCATCCATCTCAGCGGTCTCTGCGACCTCGGCGGTGCAAGATTTGTGACCTGCTGAACCGTTACTCCCCCCTTGAGAATCCTCTGCGCCATGCTACAATACACCTATCTTCTCATAAGGGTCGTTTATGCACATTCGGAGCTTAAGTTTACGTCAATTTCGCACCTATAATCGGTTAGAACTCGATCTCCCGGCTTCGCCCATTCTGCTTTTGGGTGCCAATGCGCAAGGCAAGACAAGTCTTCTGGAGGCCATTGCCTACCTTGCCGTAGGCCGTTCGCCGTTGACCAGCACGGATCAGCACCTGATTCATTGGGGCGCCGTCGAAGCGGCGCTGCCTTTCGCTCACCTCAAAACCGAGGTCATCCACCGCAACCGCACCGACCTGATCGAGATTGCATTGGAACAGCGAACGCTCAGCAACGGCAACACGCGGCTAGAAAAGCAGATCAAGCTCAATCAGCATACCATCCGCCAGATGGATTTAGCCGGTCACCTCAACGTGGTCATCTTTTTGCCGGAAGATGTCGAACTGGTCAGCGGCGCACCGGCCGGGCGGCGGCGCTTTCTCGACGATCTGCTCTCGCAGGTCTATCCGGCGTATGTGGAAGCCTTGGGGGAATATCAAACCGCCCTCGCGCAGCGCAACGCGCTCTTGCGCCACCTGCGCGACTTCGGAGGGGATGCCGCGCAACTCGCCCCTTTGGAGGAAACGCTGGCCCAAACCGGCGTGACGCTCTCGCTCTATCGCCGCCGGGTCGTCAAAGCGCTCACCTTTTATGCCGACCGTCTGCATCACGATTTGACCGGTGGCGCGGCGTGGCTCCAATTGCAATACGAACCCAACTTCGATCCACTCCGTCCGCCGGCGATTGATTATCAACTGGGGCTCCTGCCGGAGACCGATGGAGAACCACCGGTAGACCTTGAAGCGTTGCACGTTGCCTATCGCACGATGTTGCAGAGCCAGCGGCGTGCTGAAATAGAGCGCGGCATGACGTTGACCGGGCCCCACCGTGATGAACTGCGCTTTATCTCCGATGGCGTGGATATGGGGACGTTTGGCTCACGTGGGCAACAACGCACCGTCGTTCTGGCACTACGCCTGGCCGAGCTGCGCTGGCTAGAACAGGAGACGCACGAATCCCCTGTCCTGCTGCTGGATGAGGTGCTTGCCGAGTTGGACCGCGCACGGCGTACTTACTTGTTGAATCTACTCGACAATGTAGAGCAGACTATTCTCTGCACCACCGACGCCGAGATGTTCCCGCAGCGCTTTCGCCAAAAGACATTGCTGCTGGAAGTGACGGGGGGGATCATCACTCGGCCGGTCTCCTAACCGCACGTTGAAAGTGCCATTTCCATCGCCGATATGACTTCACCGAAGAAACCACAAAGGATACGCAGTACACAAAGGATCAGGACTTACGCAAGTTCCCTGGGTGGTTAATAGACCTTTTTTCAGGGGAGATCAAGATATATCTTTAAGCTAGGGAGTAAGGGCGGTGTTTGACTTCTTACAGATTCTGGGAGGGATGGCCCTGTTTCTTTTTGGCGTGGATAGGCTCAGTGGAGGAATGGAGAAACTGACCGGCCATCAGATTCAGCTATGGCTGGACCGTATGACAAACAAGCCTCTCAAGGGCGCGTTCTTCGGCATGATGGCGACGGCGTTGATTCAGAGTAGCAGCCTGCTGATGGTAACAATGATCGGTCTCATCAATGCAAACTTAATGACATTGCAGCAGGCTATCAGTGTGATGATGGGGCAAGAGATCGGCACCACATTGACGGCCCAGATTGTGGCCTTTAAGATGGGCGAGCTCTGTTTCTTATTCATTGTCATCGGTTTTGTGTTAAGCGAATTTGTGAAGAGCAATAACTGGCGGGATTATGGTGAGATCATTTTGGGGTTCGGGGTGCTTTTTCTGGGAATGAATTTGATGTCCGATGCGCTGAAAGTTGTCGCGCAATCGCCACTGGTGGCTTCCTGGTTGACGATCATGGGGCGGAATATTTTTGCCGGCATCATTGCCGGCTTGATCACCACGGCGATTGTGCAAAGCAGCTCGGCGGTGACGGGACTGGTGGTGGCGATGGGGATCAGCAATACGATTTCATTGCCGGCGGCGGTTGCCATTCTCCTGGGTGCAAACATCGGCACTTGTATCACCGGCTTGATTGCCTCACTGCGTCTGTCGCGGGCCTCGCGCCGTGCCTCGCTGGCGCAGATCTTTATCAATGTGTTCGGTGTATTGCTTTTTCTTCCCTTCCTTGGGCCTTTCACCACATTGGTCGCTCATACTTCGGCTCTGTTGCCTCGTCAAATTGCCAACGCACACTCGATTTTCAACACTGTAGTCAGTCTTGTGCTTTTCCCTTTCATTAAGCAGATTGCCTGGTTGGTCGAGCGATTAGTTCCCGAAAAGAAAACCCCAACCCAGCCGAAATTGACCGCCTATATTGACGAACGCCAGTTTCGCATTCCACAAGTAGCCCTGCAAGAAGCGTTCCGCGAACTGTACCGCCTGGGCGAAGTAACCGCGCAGATGTTAGAATGCAGCCGCCGTGCTATGTTGGAGCAAGATGATGCGGCTATCCAATGGGTGCTCGATCACGAAGACGGCTTTGTGGACCCGCTGTGCAAAGCGCTGGATGGGTTCATCAACGGCTTATTGCAGGGGGATCTGAGCGTGAAACAACAGCGTCGCTGTTTTCAGGTCAAAAATTTGATCACCGACATTGAGCGCGTCGGCGACTTGACGGAGGATATGGCGGAGGCCGCGCAGAAGCGCATTGAGCATCAGGTCGTTTTCAGTCCACAGGCGTTGGCGGATATTGATCGGCTGTGCAAACACGCCCACGCGACGTATACTTGTGCTTTAGAGGCCCTGCGCGACGGTGACCGGGAAATGGCCCATCACGCCTGTGATCTGGAGGAAGAGTTCGACCATCTCTACCTTGAGGCGCGGCAAGGGCATATTCAACGTCTGGAAAAGGGCATCTGTACCCCTGAGGCAGACGTGATCTTTGTCGAATGGCTCCGTAACCTGGAACGCATCAGTGACCACGCCGACAACCTGGGCGTGAGCGTGCGCCGCAATTGAGTTCTTCAGAGCCTATCTATTCCGAAAATGTCGGCCCTTGCGCACTTAAACGCCAATAGTACACGGATTGACACGGATTTCACGGATAAAAATAAAGTAACTGCTCAGCAGGTCAGAAATCTTGCACCGCCGAGGTCGCAGAGACGGATGGATTGGCAGACATGGTATCCACTACGAAATAAGAGGTCGGTATGTCAGGTAAATATTTGAAACGTTGGGAGATCATACTTTACGTGCTCATCTTAATCGCGGCGATTTTCAGCCGCTTTTACATGCTGGGCGAGCGCGCCATCAGCCATGACGAAAGCATTCATACCAAGTTCTCATGGAATCTCTACGCCGGCTTGGGATTTCAACATAACCCCATGATGCATGGCCCGTTGCTGTTTGAAGTGAATGCCCTCATCTACTTTCTCTTCGGTCCCAATGACTTCACATCACGCATTTATCCGGCCTTAACCGGCGTGGTGCTGGTGCTGATCCCGCTCCTTTTTCGCAAGTGGTTAGGCCGTTACGGGGCGCCGGCCACGTCATTGTTATTACTCATTTCCCCGGCCATCTCTTACTACTCGCGCTACATTCGCCACGACATCTTGCTACTGTTCAATGTGCTCATGGTGCTATGGATGATCCTTACCTATCTTGAGGATGGCAACCATCGCCGGCTTTATTGGCTGGCAGCCTGCTTCTCTCTGATGCACGGCACCATGGAAGCTTCATACATCTATATCGCCATCTTCAGCGTACTCTTATTCCTTCCGTTCGCCTGGCAGGTAGCCACCACCCGTTGGCAACGTCCCAATCTGCTCATCGTTTTTGCCCTGGTGTTGATCCTGGCCCTGGTGTTGGGAATGATATTCATGTATTCCTTCCAACACGCTCAGGTGAATGAGCAGAAATTGGATGAAGCCGGCAATACCCGCATGGTCAATGTCGCCGTGCCGCTATGGGGAAGGCTGGCCGCGGGATTGGCATTCTTGCTGCTGTTGGCGGCGATTGTGGTGGGCTATTACGGGGTCGGTGCAGAGAAGATGCGTCGTCTGCGTCTTTTCGATGTGCTGATGGTCATTGGGACACTGACACTGCCTATCGGCTCGGCCTTCTTGATCAAATTCATCGTTGGCCTGGACATGAGTGTGGTCTACAATGCCGTAGTCAGCGGCAACCTTATGACTTTGCCGATGGCAACGGTGTTGGGGATGGGCGGCGTCATCTTGTTCTCGCTGGCCTGTTCCCTTGGACTGGGCTTGTGGTGGAATATTAAACAGTGGCCTATCATTGCGTTAATCCACTACGCGATTTTCCTGGTCATGTATACCACTTTCTTTACCTGGGGATGGGGCGCGCTTTCCGGGCTGGTAGGCAGTTTGGCTTACTGGTTAGCCCAGCATGGCGTCCGACGTGGCGGACAGCCGTGGTATTACTACCTGATTGTGGGGCCGATGTATGAATACCTGGCACTGCTCTTTTCCGCCGTAGGAGGTGTAGGGGCGCTGCTGCACTGCATCCGCCGCGGCCTTGCCTTCCAAAAGAAGCCCTCATCTGCCGACGATATTCCCGAAGTGAGCCTTGAACGGTTTTTCCCCTTGTTCCTGCTCGGTTGGACATTGCTTTCATGGATCGCCTATAGCTGGGCCGGTGAGAAGATGCCCTGGTTGGTGGTGCACATTACCTTGCCGAGTATTTTCTTGGCGGGATGGGGGCTGGGAAAGATTATGGGCGGTCTGCAGGGACAGAAATCGCTCTCCCCGCGCGCCTGGTTGCTTCCCCTGGTCTTCATCTTGACCCTGGCAGCGTTGGTCGTCTTTAGCCGCGCCACATTGGATATGCGTGTTGCCTTCCAAAGTGGTGTATCAACGGCCGGCCCATCGTTGGCGCAGTTGGCAGCCTTGGGCAAACTCGGCGGTGGGTTACTGGGCATATTCGTTTTCGGTGGATTGTTCATCTGGCTTTCCGTCGAATTTAGCTTTGGCCGGATCGTGCGGGTGTTGATGCTGATGCTGACTGCTTTCCTGGCACTGCTGACCTTGCGCGATATGATGCGGCTGAACTTCGTCACCTATGATTTGGCAACCGAACTGATCGTCTATGCTCACGGCACACCGGATATCAAAGTCGCCTTGCGTCAAGTGGATGACATCTCCTGGCGGGTGACCGGTACGCCGCACAATGTCAAGGTCGCGTACGGCGAAGATGGTTCTTGGCCGTTGACGTGGTACATGGTGGATTACCCGAACAACTACTTTTTCGGTACCACCCCCGATGCCACCAGGCTGCGTGAATGTCCGGTGGTCATCGCCGGCAGTGAGCAATATCATGCCGTGGAACCGATTCTGGGCAATGATTACGTGCATTTCGATTACAAATACCTCTGGTGGCCGATTCAAGATTATTTCGATCTGACCATCCCGCGTTTGCGGGAAATGTGGACAGACCCGGCAATGCGGGCAGCGATATGGGATATCCTCTGGCAACGTGACTACAGTCGTTATGCCCAACTCAAAAATCCGGGGAACCCTTTCACCTTGCAGACGTGGCCTTTCCGCCGAGAATTTCGCCTTTACGTGCGCCGTGACGTGGCTCAGGAAGTATGGAGTTATCGCCTGGATGAGGGAGAGACAGCGACCGTGGGGCCACAAGCAACAGCTCTCCCCGATCCCTATCAGGCCGGCGCGCGTTCACTGCGTCTGGTCAATCGGGCCACACTCCCCGGTGCGGCAGTGCGGGGCATTGCCGTCGCCCTCGATGGAACGCTCTACGCGACAGATACGGCCAATCATCGTATCTGGCATATCACTCCCCAGGGCGCAGTGTTGGATACGTGGGGCAGCTATGGCGTAGAGCCGGGGCAATTTAATGAACCGTGGGGCATTGCCGTGGCGCGCGATGGAACAGTCTACGTTGCCGATACCTGGAATCACCGCATTCAAAAATTCGATGCCCAAGGCCGCTACCTGAGCACCTGGGGCACCCTGGCCCAGGTGAGCGTCGGGGACCCGACCGGGCATTTCTATTTCTTCGGCCCGCGCGGCATTGCCATCGGCCCGGATGGGGCACTCTACGTCACCGACACCGGTAACAAGCGCGTTCTGGTGTTCGATGCCGACGGCAACTTCCTGCGCGAATTCGGTGGCGGCGGAACGGCTACCGGAAAAATGGATGAACCGGTGGGCATTGCCGTTAATGCTGCGGGAAACGTGTTCATCGCCGATACATGGAACCATCGCGTACAAGTCCTCACCACCGAAGGTCTGTTTCAGCGTTACTGGAGCGTGCCGGTGTGGAATATCGCAAATCCCGATGAGAAACCGTACCTTGTGCTGGGTGAGGGGATGGTGTACGTCGGCGATCCAAGTCATCGGCGCGTCCTGGCGTTCACGCCGGATGGCGCCTTCCGCTGGGCATTAAACGATATTGAAGCAAGCACGAAATTGACTTTCCCGGCGGGCTTGGCCATAGCCGGCAATGTGTTATATGTCGCCGATACCTATACCGCTCAAATCCTGGGATACAGTTTGCCGTAGGCCGGAAGCCGGATGCCGAGGACCGAGCCGGGCATCGAAAAAACTTCTTCAATAGCGTTTGGAAACCAACGGCAAGTATACTTTCAGCGGATTGACGAATACCCAGGCCTGCGCCGAATCCGTCAGCGTGGCGGTCTGGGTGAGGATGGCGTGGTTGGAGATGACCACCCGGGACATTGTGGTTACCGTGACGGCATAACCGAGCACGACCTGGGTTTTGTAAGCCGGCGCGCCGTTCCAGGTGAGGCGATCCGGTGCGCTGAATGTAAGTCCCGGCGTCAAGGCGATGGGCGGGCTCACATAACGGGACAGCCGGTCGGTCAGGGTCAATGGATGCCCGCTGCCGTTTACGATGAGATTGAACACGACCACATCGCCGTATTGTACATCATGGGGCCAGGCTATCGCATCCAGGGTAGCGACCGGTTCGGCCCAGGTCACCACCAGCGTTGGTCGCCCGACCGCGTCGAATTCTTCCTCTTCCGAAGTGCGGAAATATTTGCCACTGTGGTAGGCCGCGTCGGCTTCATAGAAGACCAGACGTAATGGCTTATCTTCCGCGTAAGCGGTTGCCGTTGGCGCAGACACATCCCATGTCCAGGGCTTGCCGGGCTGTCCCAGATACACCGCAGTCGGATCAACCCATGTCGCGCTGACGAAATCTGCTGCCAAAGGCGCATTGTTCCATGTAAGGGTGGCTTCACTCCAGGGCTCCTCCACGGTAAAAGCCTGGATGAGCGAAGGCTGCGCGGGAGGTGTATAGCCGGCGCCGCCGAACTGATGGAGGATGAGCCTGGCATTCACGATGATTTTCCCGGCGGGGATAAGCCCTAAGGGAAAGGTGACGTAATACTTGGAGTTGCATGGCCAGTCGCTAATATCGGCTTGATTCTGGATGTTGAAGAACCACAAGCCGGCATAGTTCTTCTCCCCCCACTGCGTCCAGTAGTTCAAGCCGCTCCCACATGTCGTGTGGCCTCCCACCGCTGCATCGGTGACGGTGACGCCGTGAAGTCGGTCGCGGATGGTGGTTGTGTTTTCGCTGCCGGGGACATAGGGTTCGGGAACGTAAGCCGCCGGTCGCCCAAAGATCAGCTCCCCCCACGTTTCCGGGCGCGTGCTGTGCATCGTTTCCGGCCAGAACCGGTCGGCAAGCGGCGTGCCGGTCGCATCGTCCCGGTCGTGGACGGCGACACTTAGCTCCCAGGTTGTCTGATAGGCCGGTTTGCTGCTCAGCCCCAGACTGGTGAAGGGGATGATGAAAGTCATCGTCCAGCCACGATCATCGGCATTGGTATTGGGAGCATCGCCACGCCAGCCGGAGATGGTGGTAAAGGCCATGGCGGTCTGCATCCAGCCCGTCCCGTCGCCGCGATAGGCCACCTGATAAGCGGCGCGCGATTCCCAGAAATTGAGCTGCGCGACCAAACGATAAGTATTGGCCGTCGGTATGTTGCCGCTCCTGCCGTCCAGGTTAAGGTATACCGTAGCCGCATCCCAGGCCGTCATATCGGCAGGCGCGGGCGTCGTATCATACCACAGAAGTCGGTCGGCGACGGCAAAGTTGATGAAAAGGTGATTATCGTTATACCCCACCCGCACGTCGGTATAGTTCTCGGTGGGCGTAATCCGTCCGAACCAGAAGATGGCTGTTTGCGGATAGAGAACGCTCCCGCTGAAATAGGGCGCATGGACACGGCGCGTCGGTGTGGCGTGGGAAGCTGCCTGTACCGACGCCGCGCCGAAGATGAGCACCGGCAACCAGACAACTAAAAGCGCAACCTTGATGGCTCTTCTGACAAAGTTACCCACAGAACACCTCTTTTCCGCTGTTCCAGCACCAGTTTTTGGGACAAGTCTAATCAGGATGGAGAAGAGGCTGGTTTGGGTACGCTGCTTCTGTTTTGCTCCACCTCAGGTCTTTTGCGGATAACCCGTGATGGCGCGAATCTCCTCGTAGAGGGGCTTGAGGCGCTTGTACATTTGTCGGTAGACACGGTGGTAGAGCCCATCGTAGATCTCGCGCGTCTGGGGATTGGGGGTGAAGATCTCGCCGACACGGGTCATCTCGCGCACGGCGGTATCGAAATCGGCGTGTAGGCCCAGGCCCACGGCGGCATCAATGGCTGCCCCCAGGCCAGAAGTCTCGTAGATATGCGGACGACCTGTCGGCAGGTTGAAGATATCGGCGGTAAGCTGCATGGCGGCATTGCTCTGCGATCCGCCGCCGGAAATGCGTAGCTCGGTGATCGGTATGCCGGTGCGCCGTTCGATGCGTTCCCGCCCCTCGCGTAACGCATAGGCCAGCCCTTCCAACAGCGCGCGATAGAGATGCGCCCGCGTATGCACGTCACCAAAGCCGATGATGGCTCCCTTCGCTTCCGGCCCCGGCACCTTAAGCCCCGGCGACCAATACGGTTGTAACAATAAGCCCATTGAGCCGGGTGGAACCTGCGCTACCAGCTCATCGAAAAGAGCCTCCGGCGTAACCCCGCGTAGATCGGCCAGATGTTGCTCGGGATGACCGAATTCCTGTTTGAACCAACTGACCATCCAGTAGCCCCGATAAATCTGGATTTCCAGGCTGTAATGTCCCGGTACGGCGGAGGGATAAGGGGGAATGAGCGGAATGACTTCAATGTACTTCTTGTGGGTGGTGTTAATCGTCGCCGTGGTGCCGTAGCTGAGACAACCGATGTGCGGCTCCAGGCTGCCCGAGCCGATGACTTCACACGCCTTGTCGGCAGCGGCGGCGATGACCGGCAGGCCTTCTGGCAGGCCGGTGGCCTCGGCGGCGGCAGCGGTGATCGTCCCCAATTGTCCGGTGGGGGGGACGAGATCAGGCAAGAGGGCAGGCTCCATGGGGACGGCCTGCCACTTCCAATCCCACGCCTTGGCCCACGTGAGCGCCTTGTAATCGAACGGGATGTAGGCCACCTGACAGCCCGCCGAATCCACGAAGCGCCCGGTCAATCGGTAGGTTAGATAACCGGAAAGCAGGAGATATTTGTGCGTCTTCTCCCAAATATCGGGCTGGTGCGTGCGAATCCAGTTCGCCTCGGCTTCGGCCTGCAAGTAGGCAACGGTTTCCGTCATCCCGGCCAACTTGAAGGCCAGCCCCCACAGTCCCCCGACCGGTTTCAGGCCCTCGGTCCGCCGCTGATCCAGCCAGACAATAGCCGGGCGTAGGGGCCGGCCGTCCTTATCCACGTTGATCAGCGTCGAACGCTGGGTCGTCAGTGCGACGCCGGCAATGGCGTCTTTGGGGATCGCCGTCTGCTGCCATAGCTTTTGGCACGCTTCGCACAGCGCATGCCAGAAATAGGCCGGGTCCTGTTCCGCCCAACCGGGACGCGGCGACGTGTACGCTTGGATCGGCACGCGAACGCGCTCGACCAGATTGCCGCGCAGATCGAAGAGCAGCGCGCGGACGCTTTGGGTTCCACTGTCTATAGCGAGGATGTAGGTCTGGTTTTCCATCGTCTGAAGTATAGCAGAATTAACGCGGCTGCCAAACACAGCAGCCCGGCCGCTACCCCCGTCCCCGCCATGATGCGCTTTTGGCGGCGTGGAATGGCGATGGCACGCGCGGCTTTGGCCTGGGCGACGGCGGCTTTCCAATCGGGGATCGTGGCCTTGTCGGGCAAGCTGTAACAGCATTGCCATAACGCCTGATAGGCGGCGCACTCGCTCTCCCAGCGGGCGTCATCCCACCCCAACTCCGGTTGGCAGATGCGACGGATGGCGGGGAGAAGCGCCGCTGCGCCTTCGGGCAGCAGTAGCCCCAGGCGCGTCCGGCGCAACAGCAGATCGTCCAGGTGCACGATGCCCTCGGCGCGGGCGGCCCAGCGCAGTTCGGCCCAGAGCGTCTGTGTGCCGGGGATGACCGCCAGTTCGCCGGGCTGTGCCGCGCGCACCAACGCCGGGGCCTGGATGCCGTACCTGCCGAGCAACCGGCGCCGCTGCGCGAGATCGAGGCCCTCCGCGCCGGGCAGGGGCACGTTGACCTTGTCGAGCACGGGTACATTGCCTTTGAGTTCGGGCATATCGGGCAGTATATGATGCACGGCCTTGAGCGCGTCGAGCGCGATCAGCCGGAAGGTTGTCAACTTGCCGCCGGTGACGGTGAGCAAGCCCTCCTCGTTCCAGACGACATGATCCCGCGACTCCTTCGAGGGGTCGGCCTTGCCGGAGCCGATGACCGGCCGCACGCCCGCAAACGTGCCGATGACATCGTCCAGCGTGAGGTTAAGGCGCGGGCACTGCGCTTCGACGGCGGCCATCAGGTAGGCGACCTCGTCCGGGGTGATGCGCGGCTCTTCGTTCAGCGGCTGCTCGTGATCCAGATCGGTGGTGCCGACGAGCGTGATGCCTTCCCAGGGGAAGATGAAGACCGGGCGGCGGTCGATGGGGTGTAGGAAGCTGAGCGCCTGGCTTACCGGCAGTCGCCACGCCGGGAAGATGAGGTGGCTGCCGCGCAGCGGGCGGATACGCGACGGCGCCCCGACTTCTTCGCGCAGTCTATCGGCCCATGCACCGGTCGCGTTGATGACCACCCTGGCGCGCACCTCAGCACGCCGGTCAGAAACAATGTCATGCAGGACTGCGCCTACAACACGATTATCCTCGCCTATTAAGGACTCGGCGCATACATAATTGATGGCAACCCCGCCGTCCGCTACAGATTCAAGGAGCACCCGCAGCACCAACCGCGCGTCATCGGTTTGCGCGTCGCCGTAGCGGAACCCGCCTTCCAGCCCGTCCGCGACAATGTGCGGGGCCAGCAGCCGGAAATCTTCCGGGCTGTAGCGCGTATGGCTCCATTGCAGCGCCAGCAAATCGTAGACGGTGAGGCCGGCGCGGTACGTCAGCTTGCCGGGAAAATCGCCCTTGTAGGTCGCCAGGAGGAAGCCCAGGGGATCAATCAGCCCCGGCCCTTCGGCGAGCAGCCGTTTGCGTTCCCGCACCGAGGCGCGCGTGAGGAAGACCTTGCCTTCCTTGAGATAGCGCAGCCCGCCGTGCACGAGCTTCGACGAACGGCTGGACGTCCCCCAGGCGAAGTCCTTTTGCTCGACCAGCAGCGCCTTCAGCCCGGCGCGGGTCGCCTCGCGCAGAATCCCGGCCCCCGTGATCCCTCCGCCGACAATCAGCACATCCCACGGCTGATCCAGCTTCGCCCAAACCTCATCTCGCCAATTCTTTGTCCACATCGCACTTCTCCTAATTCTGTCAGCAGATTGAGCAGATGAAGCAGATTTTTTGCTGCAATGCCAGGAAATCTGCTTAATCCGCGTGCAACGTAGTTGCCCATCTATTCCGAAAATGTTGGCACTTGCACACTTAAACTCCAATAGTACACGGAGCGACACGGATTTCACGGATAAAAATGAGAAAAAAATCCGTGTGTTTCGTGAAATCCGTGTACGAAATCTGAAAACAGCTCTCCTGCCGCGCTTCTCATTGGTGGAGAGCGCAGTTCATGTTGTCTATTCCGAAAATAATACAGGACTTACGCAGCACTCTGAGACTGTACGCAGATTCACGCAGATTTTCGCAGATAAAGTAAGCAAAGCGATAAAATCTGCGTGAATCTGCGAAAATCGGCGTCCAACATTTTCATCTTTGGTGGAGAACGTCGTTCATGTTGTCTGCTGACGAAAACTCAGAGCAATTTGCCCGGGTTCATGATGCTGTCCGGGTCGAGGGTGGCAACGAGGGCGCGCAGCCCCTTCATCCCCACCTCGCCCTTTTCGGCGGCCAGATACGGCTTGTGATCCACGCCGACGCCGTGCTGGTGGCTGATGGTGGCTCCCTGCGCGACGATGGCCTGGCTCGCCGCAGTTTTGAGCGCCTGCCAGCGTTCCAGCGTCACTTCGGGGGTAGGGGCGCGGCGGAAGAGGTACTGCGTGTAGACGTTGCTGCCGTAGGGATAGGTGTGCGAAAGATGCGTGAAGACGTGAACGAACTCATCCTTGTCAAGCAGCGCCAAGTGCAGCGCGTTCTCGATGGCCTCGATGAGCGCCGGAACGTGTGCCCAATCGGTCGCCGTCTCCAACGTGTCGATGGCGTAGCCCGCCTCCCACAGTGAATCCCGCAAGTACGGTGACTTGAAGCGGTTCTTGTGCCACGTCTTGCCGAACGTCTGCCCTACGTACACGCCGCCGTGCTCTGCCGCGATGCCCCGCGCCGCCTTGTACGCCGTTTTGGCCACAACTTCGCGCCCGGCGACGCCCAGAATCAGCATACACTTCTCGTCGCCGGCTCCCCGCAAAGCCAGATACCGTTCCAGCCCACCGATGAGGAAAGCGTGACCGGCCAAAACCAGCGTCGTCGCCGTCTCCGCAGCGGTGCTCAGGCGCAGCATCGCCAGCGGCAGTTTGGCCTGCATGATGGCGCGGACGGCGTTCAGCCCCGCCTCGAAATGGGGGAAGAACAGCGCGTGGAACTCCTCGCGCTCCGGCAGCGGACTGACGCGCACGGTCGCCTCGGTGATGATGCCCAGCCGTCCCTCCGAGCCGAGCAGCCATTCGCGCACATCCGGCCCGGCAGCAGAAGCGGGGACATTGGCGGGAATCTCCCATGTCCCCACCGGCGTCTCGACGCGCCCGCCCGCGAACAATTTCTCGATCCGCCCGTAGCCGAGTGATTGTTGCCCGCTCGACCGCGCTGCAATCCACCCGCCAAGCGTCGAATACTCGAAGGATTGCGGATAGTGTCCCAGCGTGCAGCCGTGCGCGCGCAAGTGCGCCTCCAAATCCGGCCCGCTGACCCCGGCCTCGAACGTCGCCAACTGGCCGACCGGATCGAAAGCGCGCAAACGGCACATCCGCCCCATATCCACCGTGAGGACGGGCGCCTCGCCGGGCAGCGGGTTGATCTGCCCCACGACGCTCGTACCGCCGCCGTAAGGGATGAGGCGCGCGCCTGTCGTCCGGGCATAGCGGATGAGTTCACGCACTTCCTCATCGGTCGTTGGGTAGGCCACGCCGTCGGGGAACACGCCAATTGTGCCGCTCTTCAGCGCGATCCAGTCGGGCAGGCTGTGCCCGCGCGCGTGACGCAGGCGCGCCTCGGTGTCGGTGTGGATCAGCGGATGTTCCCGCAACCGCGATGGCGGGACCTGCGCCAGCACATCTGCCAGCGTTGCATCCGACGTCACCACACCCGGCCCGACGACTTGCTCCAAAAACGCCAGCCCCCCCTCAGGCAACGGGTAGTCAACCGAGTCATCTCCCCAACCATTCCACCGTCGCATAATTTTCTCCTTAGTCAGCAGATTAAGCAGATTTAGCAGATTGGCCGAAAAAATCTGCTTAATCTGCTAAATCTGCTGACAGATTCTCTTGGCGCTGCGTCATTTGCCACAAAGTGAGGCTCTCGGCCATTGCCTCACGGGTGATGGTTTCGGCGGCGTCGGCGTCCTGGCGTTGCAGGGCGTCCAGCAGTCGAACGTAGAACCGGCTCGAAGCAGCGCGCGCTTCCGGCTGGGTGAAGTAGATGCGTCCCATGCTCGCATATAGCGCCTCGAAGCCGTTCAGAATCAACGTGTAGATCGGATTGCCGGATGCTATGGTGAGCCGGTGATGCAGGTGCCAGTCGTAGGCGGCGTAAGCGGCCGGCGTGTCATCGAGGGCGGGCGGAGTGCTCAGATATTCGATGAGAGCGTCGCCGTTGCCGCACGTCGCTGCCGCGCGCGCGTAGGCCGGCGCGAGCGCCATCCGGACTTCCAGCAGTCGCGGGACGAAGTCGAACGGGATGTGGCTCTCGAAGCCCTGATTGCCGTAGCGCGCCAGCGAGCTGAGCACGTTGAGGCCGCCCTCGGTCCAGATGTCGCGCACCAGCGTGGATTTGCCCTGCTGGATGCTCACCCAGCCGTCGCGCTCCATACGTTGTAGCGCCTCGCGCAAGGTAGGGCGCGTCACACCGAGCCGTTCGGCCAGCTCGCGTTCGGCGGGGAGCGCGCTGCCGGGCGGGTACGTGCCGTCCAGGATGGCGTTGATGAGGGCTTGTTCGGCATAAATCGCCGGACGCTGCGGCGCGGACCAGGTATTTGTCATTTTCTTTCCCCCTTTGTCCAGACCTGACAGGTTTTCTGAAACCTGTCAGGTCTGGTAAGTGGTCTGACCAGTTGATTTAACTATAGCACGAATGTAAGGCTATGTCAATAGGGAATTTTCGGGGTTTCTGTGGCGGTTGCGCCGCCACAGAAACCCTTGAGTGTAAATGCGGATGTTTGCTACAGCGGTTTTTGGAAGGCCGTATCTTCTTTGACCGGTGAGAAGCCCATGCTCTTGTAGAGTTGCAGCGCGCCGTTGGGGTTCTGCGCGTCCACGCCGAGGGCGGCTTCGGTCATCCCCTGCGCTTTGAGGACGGCGAAGCTCCGCGCGATCAACGCACGCGCCAGGCCCTTCCGTCGCCAGGGACGGCGCACGCAGATCGTCTCCGTGTAGCCGCGCAGACGATGGTAGGCCGCGTTCTCTTTGTGATCAATGAAATTCAGCACCATGCCGGCGACTTCGTCGCCGTCCCAGGCCACTTGCCACAGTTCCGGCATGAAGATATGGCTTTCCTGCCAGTTCTCGAAGTTGGTATCGGCCCACTCGTCCTCAGAGTAGCCCCAGTGGTCGCGGAAGGCTTCTTTGGCGGCGTACCAGATCGTCCGGTAGTCCTCCGGGCGCACCGGTCGCACTTCCAAACCGTCAGGCAGCGGCAGATCGGGAATGTTTTCCAGATCGGGCCGCACCATGAGGTAGCCATAGCGCACGGGGGCGTAGCCGGCCTCGGTCAACAGCGCACGCCAGTGTGTCTCCGTCTTGTTGGCCCAACTCTCGAAGTAGCGTCCGGCGCACTCGTGTCCATTGCTGTTGATGTGCGCCGTTGCGATCTCCCGCAGCCGTCGTTCATTGTGGTGCAGCATCGCGCGGCGGATGCCCTGACCGCGCCACGCCGGCAGCAGGTTGGCGAAGTGCCCGTAGATGTATGTGCCGTCGTCCCGTTTGAACCAGAACACGCGGCTGTATCCGATGACCTCGCCGCGCATTTCCACGAATAGCATATCCCGGTACGGATCGCTGTTGATCAGGTGATCGTAATCGCGGGCGATGTCTTCCACGGTTGTGACGCCCTCAAGCTGGTCGGCTTCTCTGCTGCCCTCGATAATGGCGACCATAGCCGGATAGTCTTCCGGGCCACGGAAGCCGCGAAAGACCAGGCCCTCGATAGCAGGTACATTGTAAATGGTGGTTGTGTTTGTTTTTTCTTGTAAAGCAATCATCGTTAGTTCCTCTTCTTCTATTGTAGCGCGGGCGAGACGCCCGCGCTACTCTTTTAATGCGCCAAAGTTTGCGTGCTCAACTCAACGCCGGGACGCAGCTCTTTCTCGAAGTTCGCGTACTGGCGCACCGGGTGCATGCCGGCTTTTTTGTACAGGTCTAGCGCGCCGGTCAGGCTGCTCGCATCGACACCCAGGCCCACACGGCGTTTCCCGCGCCGGTAGAATTCGCCGAAGGTGTGGTGCAGCAAGGCAAGCGCCACGCCGCGCCGCCGCCAGGGGCGCCGCACGCCGAGGATGTTGACCCAAGCCATATCCGGGTCTTCGGTCATCTTGGGCGAGCAGAGCGACATCCCGACGATCTGGTCGCCTTCCACCGCCACGAACCATAGTGCCGGGTCGAAATCTGGATCATTGTCGATCCGGTGCATCCACCGCGCGTATTCTTCCTCGAAGGGGGATTCGACATAGCCCCAGTGATCTCTGAACGCCTCGCGGTCTGCTTCGATCAGCGCGCGCTCTTCCTGCCCGCGAATGAAAGGGCGGATCGTGATGCCTTCCGGAAGGACGGGTTCCGGCGGCGGGGTGTCCAGCTCGATGACCATGCGGAAGAAGTAGCGCACGAGCTGGTACCCCTGTTCACGCAGCAGTGTCTGGCTCACTTCGTCATGCGTGATAACGCTCTGCAGCAGCGCCACGCGGGCGCCCTCAGGTGCTTTGGGGATTGATGCCCTGGCGCGCGTTTCGAGCCACTGCGCGAGGTGCGCGCCGATGCCGTTGCGCCGGTAATCGGGATGTACGCGCGCCCAGCCGTGGAGACGGACGTGCGGTTCGGTATCCCATATATCGGCATAGCCGATGAGCGTCCCGTCGGGTGCGATGACCATGTGCGTGTCGGTCTCCAGGTTGACTCCCGGCGACTGCCACCAGGTGCGGTTGTCTTCCACCTCGAATTGCGCTGCGCCGATCTCTTCCATAGAGCAGATGTTGAACAGATCGGTCGCGGCCTCCACGTCTTCCATACACGCCGGACGGTAAGTATAGTTTTGATACGATTGTGCAGACATTGTTTTTCCTCCTGATGATTGTGCCAACCAAAAAGGCCGGTGGTGGGGTCCCCGGCCTTCGACACGCGAAAAGCGCACAGAAAATAAAAAAGGCCGTGGACATCGCAGACGCCCACGGCCTTTAGCTTTTACGGTTAGACTATTTTAACCTTCCGCGAGGCGCACTGCAACAAGGCAAGACACGCACACCACCATCGGGCACGTGGGTGATATAGACGAAATACTTACGTTTGTCCACAGCACAACCTCCTGAGATTTATGTCCATTGTAATACCAGAACGTTTTTTGTCAATCCGACCCGCAAAGAAGAAAAATCCGTTCAACCTATTCCGAAAACGGCTTTTTCGATAAAGAAAAAAAATCCGCTCAATCTGCTTAATCTGCTGACAGAAACAAACTTTTTTATCAAAGGAGCTATTTTCGGAATAGACACCATGAACTACGCTCTACACCAAAGATGAAAATGGCTCAGCTGACGCCTGCCCGAATATCTCAATTGCCCCGCAGCACGATCGGCAGGTATGTCCACATTCCACCGCTGAGCAATTCTACCCCGATCCGCTGCGTAAATCCTCCGCCTGTGCCGGTGATCGGCAAGGTATACCGACGGCCGGGTTCAAGCGTGCCGTGAGGCAAACAGCCGGCAGTCAGCACCGCGCTATCGCCTGCCGTCAGCAATGTCGGGGTAAGGGTAAGGAGGAGGCTTGACGAAGGACTGGCCGTGCTGAGCGTGACAGGGTGAGGCAAGTCACGGGGGTACAGGCTGATGGTGTAGCGAGCTGTTTCACCAACAGCGATGGCCTGGGTAGCCGGTTGGGCCAGCAATGTGAAACCGCCTTCATAGCGGCCGATGTCATACGCCGCACCCCAATGAAGGTCCTCCACCCCGAACCGGCTCAGCAACGCGGTAAGCGAGGCCGGCAACGTTGTCATGCCTTGATCAATAGCGTTGCTGCTGGCGGCTGTGAGATGAAAATCGGGCCAGGAACCATCGAACATATTGTGGTCGGCGACATCATAAGCTCTAAAGGCCGGGTCACCGGCCACACCGTGGTCTTCCCAAGCGGTGTTGGCGCGGATGTCGGCAAGGGTGGGGTAATAACGATTGGGCACGCCGGAGAGATAGATCGTCATCGCCCCAGGCTGCCACACGCCCCCCTCTGCCCAGGCACGCCAGCCATTGTTGAAGTAGAGATTGTGGTCAATAGTGATGTTGGCAAAGAGGCCATCGTTGTCATCGTGCCGGATGCCGTAGCCTTCGTTGTTGATGATGATATTGCTCAGAAGTTGAGTATTGACGCACCCGTGCGTATCGTAGCGTCGGCCACCCAACGTAAAACCGTGCAATGAATTGGCGGCGACGTTGTGGGCATAGAGCATCTCCCCGTCTCGCCATACGCCGGCGAACATATAGCCGGTGTAAGCATTGTTGTACGCCACATTGCGGTAAACGTGGACCCCGCTGGCATTGTCCACATACAGCCCGAAGCCGCCCATCCCGCGCACCACACTGTTTGTCCCGCCCATCCAGCGCCCGCGTTTCTCGGCGACGGAAGTCCAGCCAAAAGTATGGCGAAAGATGTTGCCGGTAATAAGCACGTTGCGGAAGACGTGATTATCCGGTGGGTCACCCCAGAACTTGAGCCCGCCGCAATCGGTAGTCAGTTGACAGGCTTTCTCGAAAACGTTATTGGCAATCAGAATGTCACCGGTCTTGATCTCAGCCGGTGAAAAGCCATAGCTCTTGGACGATTGGATGACCGATTCGGAGAATTGCACCCCATTGTGGGCCACATGATGCACGTGATTGCCTTCAAAACGTAAGCGGTTGGCGAACATAAACGAGGCCCCGATGGCATTGTCGCCGTCGGTGCGAAAGCCCAGATGGTGCATCTCATTGTTACGGATGATGGTGTTGACAATGCCGGAGCGGGTGAACGCATCGGCGGCGGCGTTGTTTTCCCACCAGTCAATCAGGCGAATAGCGTAGGTGTCCATATAGGCGATTTCCGAGTTCTCCAGCGTAAAGCCATCAATGCTATTGCCGGGTGGTGCAGTCGCCTGTACGCCTTGTTCGAGATATACGCCCCAATTGGCATAGCGCAGGGTCGCATGGCGGACGACATCGCCGTAGGCCTTGTGTTCCTTCCAGTTCGCCAGATAGATCGCACTGCCGTTGAGGAATTCGATGGTCAAGCCGTCCAGAATGAGGTAGGAGCGGTTTTGCAGACTAAAGCCGTTAGTACGGCGGGAGATTTCGAGATTGAGGGTGGCGGGATCGGCCGGCGTAGGTGGCCACAGATAAAGCCGCTTGGTGGATGGGTCATACCACCACTCGCCGGGAGTATCCAGCAAACGCGGCCTGTTCTCGACATAATACTTGCTCCCCCACCCCAAACCGGGGTTGCCGGTTCCGCTATCATGCTCGCAAACGCGGTCCACGGTGATACGCCCGTTGGCAACATCGTGCGCGACGATGATGCGCCGATAAACGTAATGTCCCTGTACAGTATCCAGCGCCACGAGTGTCCCGCTGATCAGGCTTCCCAGGGTAGTCAGATTACCCGGCTCGACGCCGACGGGCTCGGTATCATCCGTGCGGTCGGTCAGTTGGGTCATTGAGCGTTGTGGTAAGTCGCAATCGTGATCGGTATTGGTGACCGGGTCACAGGCGGCGGGAGCTGAACCACCATCGGCACTCCACCAAAACTCATGCGTTTTCCATTCGATAACAACCTGCCAATCCGGTTCGCGGGCAAGAGGTAAGCGAGTCATCTCCTGACCATTATCGCCTAATTGGACGATAAAACGCGGTGGATTGTTCAGATTCCACACACTCAGATCGGCCCAGTAGACGTTGGAATAGACACCGCCGGGCAAGCCGATGGGATTGTCGCTCAGACGGTGCCAGGTGAGCGAAGATGACGGCTCCGCGCCGCGGATGACAACCGTGCCGGGGCCGTTTTCGGCACGGTAGACGGCCGGCTCGGTGACGCTGCCGCTCAAGGCCGGGTAGACCGTCTCCCGGTAGATGCCGGGCAGGATGTGCACTATGCTACCCGGTCCGGCCAGATCGGCGGCCCTTTGAATGGATTTGAAAGCTGTAGCAGGGGTCAGGCCGTCGTTCGCGTCGCTGCCATGGACGGCATCCACCCACAAATCAGCCACGCGCGGCACCTGAAAGGCCACATCATCCAGACGGATCGAGCCGCCGGGGGTGCTGTTCGCGTTCTCGTTCACTTTACCGATCTCGATCACGTCACCGGAAGGGTCCTCGTGGACCACACCGCTATCATAGGAGCGCACGAGCACATCGTTGACCCACACGGCGACCCAGGAATCAATCCGATAACCGAGCGTAATTTTCTGCCAGCCGTCCACCAGATCGAACGCGCCGGACTGCCAATCGTAAAAATAGCCGTTCGCCTTGGGCCAGGCAATAAAGCCCTTATAACCCTGGCCGGGCGGCTTGCGCAGGTAGAAACCGATCAACGGCGGCCACCAGTCATTGGCCGAACTGCGTACCTGCCCCACACACAGTGACGTGCCCGGGGGCCAGTAATTGGGCGACGGTTCCGGCAGGGCGACGCCGTTGGGATTGAGCCAGAAGGTCAGATAGCCTTCAACAGCATAGGCGACACGGCTTTGGTAGATGTAAGCCTCATCCTGGCTGACGGTGACGGCCAATCCCGTCGAACCGTTGCGTCCACCGCCCGGCAGCAGGCTCAGGCGGCTTGATCTGACGGTGTTCCATGCCCCCAGCGTCCCACCCTCAAAGTTCTCGGCGACGATGGCCCACGTCGGTGGAATGGTGCGGGTAGCGCGGGCCGCCGAGATGGGCAAAAGCATCGTGAGGAAAAGAAATGACAAAACAGAACGGCCGATCTTTCGGCTCATCGAAAAAATCCACGAAATCCGTGTCCTATATCTGGGCGGCAACATTTTGATCTCCATAGCCTATGGTTCCTCAGCGGTTGAATGAAAACAACGATCAACTACCGGCCTAACAACTACGTGACCATTTTTTGTCAACGAATTGAACGCATTTTTTCCCCAATCCGCTGACGCTTTCAGAGGAGATGATGGGAATTGTATCACAAACGCAGGAGAGGAACAAAACACGCGGTTGCTCTCCTGACGTTCCGCTGTATACTCGCATTTTATGACACTCAAGGAACTGACCGATGCGATGAACGAGTTCGTTACGGCAATGGGCTGGTATGACGCCGCTTCGCCGTTTGTCCAGTCGCCGCGCAATATCGCCATTTCGCTGTCGCTGGAGGCGGCGGAGGTGCTGGAGCATTTCCAGTGGGGTGAGGACGCCGTCCCCGAGGCGCTCGCCGAGGAACTGGCGGACGTCGCCCTCTACCTGCTGCAACTGGCCTACCTCACCGGCATCGACCTGGAGCAGGCGATCATGGACAAGCTCGCGGTGAATTACCGCCGCTTTGGATCGGATAAATGAGGAGTTCTACATCAACGGATTTCAACAGATTTTTTAACTTGCAACCTGCAACCTGCAACTGGTAACTTGTAACTTTTACACGAGGAATCATCATGGCAGACTTTTTAACTTCTCAAAACGAGGATTTTTCTAAATGGTATAACGAGATCGTGCAGAAAGCCGATTTGGCCGACTATTCACCCGTGCGCGGCTGCATGGTGATCAAACCCTACGGCTATGCCCTCTGGGAAAACATCCGCGAACAACTGGATCGCCGTTTCAAAGCGACCGGGCATGTGAACGCCTATTTCCCGCTCTTCATCCCCGAAAGCTTTTTGCAGAAAGAGGCCGAGCATGTAGAAGGCTTCTCGCCGGAGCTGGCAGTCGTCACCATCGGCGGAGGCGTCGAGCTGGAAGAAAAGCTGATCGTGCGCCCTACGTCGGAAACGATCATCGGCTACATGTACGCCAAATGGATCCAGTCGTATCGTGATTTGCCCTTGCTCATCAACCAGTGGGCCAACGTGGTGCGTTGGGAGATGCGCACGCGCCTGTTCCTGCGCACAACGGAGTTCCTCTGGCAGGAAGGCCACACCGCGCATGCCACCCACGAGGAAGCGATGGAGGAGACCCTGCGGATGCTGGGCGTCTACACGGATTTTGCGATGAACGAGGCCGCGATCCCCGTCATCCCCGGACGCAAGAGCGAGAGCGAGAAGTTCGCCGGCGCCGTCGCCAGTTATACCATCGAAGCGATGATGAAGGACGGTAAGGCATTGCAATCCGGCACCAGCCACTTCCTGGGGCAGAATTTTGCCCGAGCCTTCGATATCAAATTCCTTGACGAGAACAACGTGCAGCAACTCGCCTGGACAACCTCATGGGGGATGAGCACGCGCATGGTCGGCGCAATCGTGATGACGCACGGCGACGATCAGGGCCTGGTGCTGCCGCCGCGCCTCGCGCCGATCCAGGCGGTCATCGTGCCGATCTGGCGCAAGGACGAGGAACGGACGGCGGTGTTGGAGGCGGCGCAGCAGTTGTACACGCGGCTCAAGGAGACGTTGCGCGTGGAAGTGGATACCCGCGATGGGTTCACCGCCGGGTGGAAGTTCAACAACTGGGAGATGCGCGGCGTGCCGTTGCGCCTCGAGATCGGGCCGCGCGATGTGGCAAACCGCCAGGTGATGCTCGCCCGGCGCGACATCCCCGGGCGGGAGGGCAAGACCTCGGCGGCGTGGGATGGGTTGGAAACGACGGTCACCGCGATGCTGGCGACGATCCAGCAGGCGATCTTCCAGAAGGCGCTCGACTTCCGCGAGAGCCACACCTGGGATGTGAGCACCTACGATGAGCTGAAGGAGGCCGTGGAAACCGGCTTCGCCCGCGCGTGGTGGGCCGGCAGCGCCGAAGACGAAGCGCGCATCAAAGAGGAGACAAAGGCCACCATCCGCTGCATCCCCCTGGAACAACCCGGCGGCAGTGGGGTGTGCTTCTACACCGGCAAACCCGCTACCGAAGTCGCCATCTTCGGCAAGGCGTACTGAGCTTTTTTATCAGCAGATTCAGCAGATTGAGCAGATTTTTTTGTCTGCTCAAAGAAGAAAATCTGCTTCATCTGCTTAATCTGCTGACAAACAACGAACTTGTGAGTACCGATGCTTGTGATTGCGAGCCAGAATGGCAAAGTGGGAATCGAAGCAGCGATGCAGGTGCTGCGGGATGGCGGGTCGGCGATAGATGCCGTCGAAACCGGCATTCGCCTGGTGGAGGCCAATCCCGATGATCATTCGGTGGGCTACGGTGGCTACCCGAACTTACTCGGCGAGGTCGAGCTGGACGCGGCGATTATGGAGGGCCGCGACCTGACCGCCGGCGCGGTCGGCGCGCTGAAGGGCTATCCCCATCCGATTTCGGTCGCGCGCAAGGTGATGGAAAAATTGCCGCACGTTTTCCTGGTAGGTGATGGCGCAGCACGCTTTGCGGCGGAGATGGGCTTCGAGCCCTGTGAACTGCTTACCGCAGCGGCCCGTGAGACATGGGAAAATCGCCTGCGCGCCGACCTCCCTGCCGATGTGCTGGCGCGGCTGGCGGAACAACCTGACCTCTGGCGCTATGTTGACATCGCTACGGACCCTGAAAGAACCCGGGGTACCACGAACTTTATCGCCCAGGATGCACACGGCAATTTGGCCGTGGGGGTGAGCACGAGTGGCTGGGCGTGGAAATATCCGGGCCGCATCGGGGATTCGCCCATCATCGGCGCGGGGTTGTATGCCGATAACCGTTACGGGGCGGCGGCCTGTACCGGCACCGGCGAAATGGCAATCCGCGCGGCGACGGCCCACAGCATCGTTTTCTACCTGAAGATAGGCCTGGGAGTTGCAGAAGCCGGTCGGCGGGCGATGGCGGATTTGGACGACTTGGGTGGGCGATACTTGAGCGTGATGAACTTCATTGCCGTAGACCGCGAGGGCAACCATATCGGGTTCAGCAGCCGCCCTGACGCGAAGTATCTCCACTTCACCGACGCCATGGAGGCCCCCGCCGAAATCCCCCGCCTTTACATCCCCCTCCGCGAGCGATGGGAGAAAAACTGTCAGCAGACACCCTGAGCGATGCTCTCTATCAGAGATGAAAATGAGTGTCGTTCCCCATCCTGTCAACCAGAATCAGGACGCAGATGTTCGCAGATTCACGCAGATCGCTCTTTGCGCATGCCAAAATCTGCTCAATCTGCTGACTCATTTTCGGAATAGACTAAGCAGGTTTTCTTGTCAACGGATTGAACGTTTTTTTCTCTTTCAACCTTCAACCTGCAACTATTAACGACTACCCGACTAACAACTACCTGACTATATAGGAGGAGGATCATGTTTCATGCAGCCGATCGTGTCCTGGTGGGCGTTATGAACCACCCGCGCGATTTCCAATTGGCCCGCGACGAGGGATGGTATCGGATTCCGGTCACCCATGCCCCGGCGTCCACCACCGATGCGGCCATTCTTGCCTTCTACTTCACCACCGCCTTCGGTGACGAGAAGTGGGCGATCCACTGGTACGCGGAAGTGCGCGGGCACGAACTGGTGCGACGGCGCGACCTGTTTCCTGAGGCAACCGATCATCCACGCGCCGATGACCTTTACTATAAGCTACAGATCGGGCCTCTGATCCGCCGCGAACCGCCGATTCCCAGTCTGCGCTGGCGGCGGGTGACGTTCATCGAGAGCACATGGGACCGTTTCACAGTTGCCGAAGAAATCAATGACCTGTATGTCTCCGGTGCAGAGGGCCTCTACGTGACGTTGAAGGAAAGCGGCTTCTTTCCCGAACTGGATTACCTTGTCCGTGAAGGGGATAATGAGTATCGTGTTGATCTGGCCGTGCCATGTCGCGCCGGCATTGTCTCCGTCGTTCTGGGTGCAGGGCCGGCACCGGCCACGGCTTTGCGTGTCGCCGACGCCGAGGCCGTGCGCGCAGCCGTGCAAAATCTGGGCGGCATACAATTGCCCTCTCAACCGTGATTGCCAATGCAGACTCAATTCACGCCCCTAACTCCTCATCTCTGGGTGACGCAAAGCGCGCTCTTTGCCACGAATAGCGGCGTTTTCCTCTCCGGCCCCGCGGCTTGTCTAATTGATCCGGGGATCGCTCCGACCACCGTTAAAGATATCGCCCACTTCGTGACCGCCCGAGGCGCGACGCCGCGCGCCATCGTCATCACCCATGCCCACTGGGATCATCTGATGGGGGCGGAGCACTTTCCCGGTGTGCCGGTGATCGCCCATAGCGGCTACATGCGCGTTGTACACGACCATGACGCCGATCTATACCGCCAAATCGGCGCATGGGAGGCCCACCAAACGCTCCACCGTGCCCATCCCTTCGTCCTGCCGATCCCCACTTACACCTTCGATACGGCATTGACGTTCACCCTTGACGAGATCCGCCTGCGCCTCCTGTATGCCCCGGGCCATGCGCCGGACCAGTGCGTCGTCTACCACGCCGAAAGCGGAACTTTGTGGGCCGCCGATATGCTCAGCGACATCGAGATTCCCCTGGTCTACAGCCTGAAGGCTTACGAACAGACATTGGCCCATCTGGCCACGCTGGACATCCGCGTGCTGGTTCCCGGCCACGGCACGCCCACGACGGATGCGGGCGAGATTCAGCGGCGGCTGGCGGCGGATCGCGCGTATCTGGCGGAACTGCACGAGCAGATCACGGCAGCGGTGGCGGCAGGGCAAACACTGGAAGAGACAATCGCCGCGTGCGCCGATATGCCGATGCCCCGTCCCTGCGACGATCCCACTCCGCACATGTGGAACGTCGAGAGCGCCTACGCGGAATTGGGCGGGCATGTGGAAGGACTGGTAGGGTGGGAGCGGGAATGGACGACATAAGAGAGCAGGGGGCAAGAGGCAGGATGCAAGAGGCAGGATGTAGGATGTAGAATGTAGAATGTAGGAGGCGGGAGGCAGGAGGCTTGCTACACCTTTGCTGCTTTGCCGATCGCTAAAAGCCGCAGGCTGAAAGCTACAGGAGTGAATGGATGCCGCCTTTGACGACGCATTTGGTGGTGGCGGAGCAGGTTTTCCCGCATTTGGTTGCGTTTAGCGCTGCCGAGTATGGCGCGTTTTTGACGGGCAATCTCGTGGTGGACGTGAACAGCTTCACGGCTGTGCCGCGGCGCACTACGCACTTTGTGGGGCGTCTCGAGGAGGACGGGGACGCGGCGTTTACTGAAAGCTGCGCGAATTTTCTCGCCCGGCGTGAGCACTTGTTAGCACGTTCCTGGACCATGCTGACGCCGAAGGAAAGTGCTTTTGTCACCGGTTATCTGTGTCACCTGGCAGCCGATGAGGTGTGGAAAGCGATGGGCGCAAGGCTGCAGCAGGAATTAGGGCTGGCCTCATTGCAGGATATGGCCGTCCCGCCTGCCGTGGTCTTGACGGCGTTCAGCGTGTTGAGCCACGCATTGTTCGCGGATTTTGCCGCCGTGACTGCTGCACTGAACACAGCGCCGCCCGACTTATTTACCCACGTTGCCCATGCCGATTTTCTGCGGATGTGGGACATTGTGCGGTTGCCGCTGTTGAAAGGGGATTCGCCGGCGTCGTTTTTCGCGATGCTGGCGCGCAGCGGGAAGGATGCTGCTGAACTGCAAAAGGTCCGCGAGCAGCACGCGCGCCATTGGGACGCAGCAGTGGCGTTGATCAAGCAACTCGGCGGTGTGGAAGCCTTTGTCGCCGAGGCTGTCCAGCATGCACTCGAAGTCCTGCCTGCTTTGAGCGGGAGCCACGTGTGAGCGATTTCTCTTTAGAGCGCATCCGGGCTTATCGCGCGCGGACGTATCACTTGCTGCCGGAACTGCACCTGAACTCGGCGGATGAGGCGGTGGCTTTTGTCAAAGAACGCGGCTTCGTCTACTTCTGGCCGATCAAGGGCGTGGAGATGCCGAGTCTGTGGGCCGCCGTCGCCGGAGATCGCCCGGTCGCCGACGAGCATGACGATCCGGGCCACAAGACCTGGGGCTGGAAAGACGAATCGCTTGGCAAGCGGCGCTGGTATTACGCCAAAGTGTTGCGCAAGAAGGCCACGCTGATCGCGCTGGACGTCGCACCGTATTTCTACGCGCTCAGCGAAAACTACGGCGCGCCCGACGAGGATTACCTCGACCAGTACCGACGTGGCGCCCTGACCCAGGAAGCGAAGGCCATCTATGAGGCCCTGCTGCGCGAAGGGCCCCTGCACACCATTGCCTTGCGCAGCATAACCTTTATGACCACTGCGGACATGGGATACCGTTTTAACCGCGCGCTGGATGAGCTGCAAGCCGACTTCAAGATTCTGCCGGTGGGTGTGGCGGAGGCGGGAACGTGGAATTATGCCTTCATCTACGACTGTGTTCACCGCCATTTCCCCGATTTGCCCGAACGCGCCGGGGCCATCAAGATCAGCGAAGCGCAGCGCAAACTCGTCGAGCTGTACTTCCGCTCGGTGGGCGCGGCGCAACTTGGCGACGTGGTGAAGCTCTTCCAATGGCCGCTCAAAGATGTGGCGCGGGCCGTGCAGACGTTGGTGGATGCCGGGACGCTTGTGGCAGACCTAACCATCCCCGGCCAAAAGGGTGATTGGTTCGCCCTGGCGGATTTTTAACCACGAATCCGCTGAGATAGAATGACTGCCGACTACAGGAGGTTATGTTGATGAAACCCAATCCGGTGCTCAAACAACTCGGTCTCGCGGACGATGACCGCGCGGTGATCATCCATACGGATGACATCGGCATGTGCCAGGCGTCGCTGGCGGCTTACGCCGCTTTGGTCGAGGTGGGGCTGATTTCCGCCGCTTCGACGATGGTTCCATGCCCCTGGTTCCCGGCGACGGCGGAGTTCTGCCGCACGCATCCCGACAAGGTGGATATGGGCGTTCACATCACACTCACCAGCGAATGGCGCAGCGGTTATCGCTGGGGTCCGATTTCGACGCGCGATCCGGCCTCCGGTTTGCTGGACGAAGCCGGCTACCTGCCCTACACCTCGGAGGAAGTGCAGGCGCGCGCGACCCCGGAGGCCGTGCGCCGCGAAATCCAGGCGCAGGTCGCGCGCGCCGTGGCAGCGGGCATTGACGTGACACACATTGACACGCACATGGGCACGGTCTTCGATCCCAAATTTCTGGAAAGCTACGTGCAGACGGCGGTGCAGTATCGCGTCCCGCCGATGCTGGTGCGCAAGGATGAGGCCGGCATCCTGGCGATGGGGATGGGCTTCGAGCCGGAAACCGCGGCAGATCTGGCGCGCCACATCGAGGCTTTGACGGCGATGGGGCTGCCGATGGTGGACAACGTCACGTTCGTGCCGTATGCGCCGGGCGAGGATCACGTCGCGCGCACGCAGCAGTTCCTCACGCAGTTGCCGCCGGGTTTGACCTACCTTATCATTCACCCCTCAGTGGACACACCGGAGCTGCGGGCAATTATCCCCGAAGGCTGGCAAGTGCGCGATGCCGAGTATCGCACGTTCTGCGACGAACGCCTGCGCGCCACGTTCCGCGAGGCGGGCATCCACGTGCTCGGCTGGCGGGTGTTGCGGGATATGCTGCGAGCGGTCTTGTAACATCCTGACGTTTCTCAGCCAGGCCCTAAGAGTGCCGGACTCTTAGGGCCTTTTTTGTCGCTCATCCCCTGCACTTCGACCTCGCCAATGCACCTGATCGCCCAACGCCCCAACACTCCCTCCCCCCACACCCATCCGCCTAATGCCTACCCGCCTATTCGACTGTCCGACTCTCCATAAGCGGTAACCATCTTGCAACATGACTTTAACGGCTGTTCACGGAATCATGTGTTAGGATGTAGGCAATCACGAAATGATTTTTTAGGCGCATGCGAACCCAAAACGACATTCCCAACGCTCCACCGAGATAAAGCAGCATTGTGAGGGAATGCTCGATTAACCTGCGGTTCATCGGTGATTGAATGGGACAGCGTCGTTGATCAAAATTCTGCCACAGAGCACACAGAGTTTTTTCTCTGTGCTCTCTGTGTCTTCGGTGGCTATTTTTAGAGGAGAAGTATGGCGCTTATTGTGGTGATCGAAAGTAGTCCGCTGTTGCGCCCGGCGTTGCGCGATTTATTGCAGCTCGAAGGGCATACCGTGCTCACCGTTAGCTCAACGAGCGAAGCCTTTAGTATCTTGAAGGATATTGCCGATGTGGATTTAGTGATTGCGAACTACACCTTGCCGGACATGGACGCGACCGCGCTGGCACGGCGTCTGCGCGAGGACGCCAAACACTGCGCGGTGCCCCTTCTCGTGCTGGCGTTGGAAGGAGACCAGCGGGTTGGACAGCGTGCCATACAAGCCGGCGCAAACAATTGTCTGATCCCTCCGATTACGGTGAGCGGGCTAAAAAACGCGATCAAACAAATGCTCAACGGTCGCCCGAGCGGTTAGCGGCCGGCAGTTGATGGAGATTTGCACCGCAAAGCACAAAGTCTTTTTATATTCCCTGGGACTATTTTCTCTTAACCGGATGGAATGGAGCGCAGAACTATGGTGGCCACGATAGAAAAAATAGAGAATATCGTAATCGTGACATTGGCAGATCGCATGGATATCTTTAACGCGCCTGGGCTGATGCGGCAGTTCAATGAGCTGCTGCGCAGCGGTGCGACCCATTTCATCGTTGACCTCTCGGCAGTTCACACGGTGGATGCCGATGGAGACTACCCCTTGTTACACCTCCTGAGGTGTGCCCAGGAAGCGGGTGGCAGTGTGAGCCTCGTTTGCCCCCCAGGAAATCCGATCCGCGTATTTTATGAAATGATGCGATTGGATACGCTCTTCGAAGTTACCGAGACATTGGAGGCCGCTCTCGCTCATGCGGAACTGTCGCTAGAAGAGGCAGTCTAAGGCGACCGTCCCATAATGGGATCATCACAAGCTAAAGCAAGGGGGAAAAGCAAGAAATATTGAAAAACGCAGGAATCTCCGGCTGCTTGGCTTTTGATTTATTTTTGAGGTAAAAATAAAAAATAAGCAGTAAAATAGTCAGGAAAACAAAAAAGGTAGCACTGCATTTAATCGTGGGAGTTCACGTCAGTTTGCCAAAATCTCAAGTTGATGGCACAACACGCACCTGATCAATTCTCCCAGGAGGCCACAACAATGAATTTGAGCAATATTTTCTGTGTGAACGTAGATTGCCCGGCCCGCGGACAGGTCGGGAAAGGGAATATCGTTTGCCACAGCGAGAAAGAGCGGCGGTGTCTCTGGACGGTGTGCAACCAGACGTTCAGTGTGACCAAAGGGACGATCTTCTATCGGCTGCGCACCAACGCCGAGACGGTGATGTTGGTCGTCACGCTGATGCCATAGGGTTGTCCGTTACAGGCCATCGTCAAGGCCTTTGGATTTGGTAACTGCTCAGCAGGTCATAAATCTTGCACCGCCGAGGTCACAAAGACCGCTGAGATGGATGGCTTGGCAGACTTGGGGGCATTTTGCCTCCGCAATCTCTGCGCGCTCCGCGTCCTCGGCGGTGAAATGGACACCCCCCTGAGTGCTTATACCTTATTGTAACACGAAAATCAAGGTGAGGGAAGGATTATCCTGATTACATAGGTGGCAACTTGGGCTATAATACGAATTGTATAGAGTCTATGACGCCTTTTCAATCACCACACGTTGCAAGGGTGCATTTCAGAATGGGGGCGACTTTTCTTTGATCGCACCGCAGAGCGCGCAGCGTCCGCAGAGTTATCACAAATTCCTCCGCGCTCTCGGCGAACTCTGCGGTTAAATCAAACGTTTATCTGGCTTTTACCCCCGAATTGAAATACACCCGGTTTCAGGATCAAGGCGAGTTTGCGCCGGACCTGTCAGGTCTATATGGCAGTTTTCCCTCACGTTGCAGGCGACAGCGTCTTTGCCGTGTGAAAGGAATCGGTAGACCACGAATAAAAATGCAATCATCTCTCTATGCGTGTGTAAAGGATCACGTCGAAGTGCTGCACCGCCGGTTGATCAAGACGCGGCGCAACTTTACCATGCACCCGGAGCTGTCCGGTGAGGAAAAACGGACTGCGCGTGTTGTCGCCGCGCGCCTGCGCAAATTAGGGCTGACCGTGCAGACGGGGGTGGGCGGCTATGGTGTCGTGGGGGTGCTTGAAGGCGCTCGGCCTGGGCCGACCGTCGCTTATCGCGCGGATATGGACGCCCTGCCCGTGCAGGACACATTGGAGAAGTTCTATCGCTCGCTGACCCTGGGGGTGAAGCACGCCTGCGGACACGATGTCCACATGGCTGTTGCGCTTGGCGTGGCGGAAGTGCTCGCGGCATTGCGCGATGACTTTGGCGGAACGGTCAAGTTCATCTTTCAGCCGGCAGAGGAATCACTGGACGGGGCGCAGGCCATGATCGCCGATCATGTATTGGAGTCGCCTGAACCGGATGTCATCTTCGCCCTTCACGTCTCCCCCATTCCCGTCGGCACACTTGGGCTGGCGGCGGGAGCATGTCTGGCAGGGATGGAGGAGTTTAAGGTCACTTTTTCCGGTTCGATGGAAAACCTCACCCTGGTCATGGCGCGCGCCGCCTCGGCGTTGCGCGCCCTCAGCACCGGCAGCGTTCCCACCGGTCTGGCCATGTTCAACGCCCTCATCCGCAGCATGCGCGTCGGCCCGAACGCCGCGCCGCCCGTATTGGTGAGCTGTTGGCCCATGAGCGACGACTCGGCGGCGAATGACCATTTGCTCGGCCTGGTGAGCCTCCCGCAGATGTCCTTGCGCGACGAAGTGCACGTGCGCCTCCGCCGCACATTGGATGCCATTGCCGCCGAGTTCAACATAAGCTACGAGCTGCGTTTTACCTTCTCCAATCCTCCGGTGGTCAACGAAGCAACGGTGGTCCAGGAGATGCTGCCCGTCCTCAAAAGTGTGGTCGGTGCGGAGAACGTATGGGTTTTCCGTTCCCCCTACCCCTTTGCGCACGAGGATTTCGCCCTCTATTTGGATCACGTGCCGGGTGCTCTGTTGTGGTTAGGGATTGCCAACCCGGAGAAAGGCATAACCAGTTTGTTGCACGCGCCCGATTTCGATGTGGATGAAGCCGCCTTGCCGATCGGGGTACGCGTGATGGCAACATTGCTGCTGCATTTTCTCTCCCGCTGATTCGCGCCGATTTCCGCGACTATCGAGAAATTTCGGCGTCATCGAAGCCCGGCGAAGAATCCGCAAAGGTCTCCGCGCTTTGTGGTCAGGGGGCAAAGAGGCTCCCCTCTGTCGCCTTATTGAAAGGGGTGCAGGGCGCTGCGCCTCGCGAGGCCGTCGCTTCGCGGCCCTAGACGGCATCGAATTCCTCTACGGCGCCGGGGTAAGCGGCCAACTCCCGGCGCATCATTGCGATGAGCCAGGGAAGCTCTTCAGGAGGGATAAAAGCTGCCTCGGCCGAATAGCGAAGCATGTGGTAAATGTGGCGTGGCTCTATGCCAAGCGACGAGACGGCTACAACATATTCATCACTGAGCGTGGTATCGCTGATGCTCGGATCGTCCGTGTTGAGAGTGACCCGCAAGCGCAAATTGTAGAGATCGAGCAACGGATGCTGCGTGATGCCGTAAACCGCGCCGGTTTGGAGATTGCTGGTCGGGCAGACTTCCAGGGCAACCTTTCTTTCATAGAGCAGTTGGATCACGTTGGAGTTTTCGATGGAGCGGATGCCATGCCCGATACGTTGAGCATCGAGATATTTGACGGCAGTATAAACGTTCTGGGCACTGGCCCATTCACCGGCGTGGATGGTAATACAGACCCCGGCTGCGCGCGCGCGGAGGAAAGGCTTGAGGAAGCGGTCAACCGGAAAGTTGGCCTCATCGCCAACCAGATCAATCCCGCGCACCAGGTCGCCCAAATGGGCGATGCTGAGTTCGGCGATCTCATCGGCGGTTTGCAGGGACTCGGTACGCGGGATGGTCAGGATCAAGCACGTGCGCGTGCCGGTCTCGGCTTGGGCGCTACGGGTAGCTTCCTTGACCCATTCGACCACATCATTGCGCGAGAAGTTCTGGGCGTAGGCCAGTGCCTCGGGGTTGAAACGCAGTTCGAGATAACGAATGTTATCATGCGCCGCATCAATGATCGCCTCACGTACGATGCGTTGGACAGCTTCTTTGGAGGTATAAAACTGGCGCAGGATCTTGAACTTCTCCAGAAAGCGCCGGTAATCAGGGGGGTCGTTGGTGATTTGGACGTAAGGCCGTAACTGTTCAACGTCACGGGTAGGCACATTGATCCCGTGTTCTACGGCAATGTCGAGCAAAGTACTCAGGCGTAGTGAACCTTCCAGATGCCGATGAAGATCAATCTTGGGCAAGCTGCGTGTCCACTCCTGCAAATTTTCTATTTGCCGGGATGGTGTTGCTGTTTTCAGTTTACCCCGATCCCGCATCATCATGCTACCTTTTGATTAGGACAGCGCAGGCCATGCATCCTTCTCTGTTGCTCACGATCATCTCTCAACAGCGCTGCGGCTGCTTCTGTTTTTCACCGCCGCAGTCGCTGCGCATACCAAACAAAGCCGGCAAAACCCGGCGAGTCTTGGATACTCGGCGACAAAATCTCCTATTGCTAATCGCGTAAATGCCATACTCCTATTATAGCACGATGTAAAGAATTTGTCATTTTACATTTGTCAATGCCATGTTTTTATTGCTGTAAGAACAACCATCTCCAATAAATGAGAGTAACGGCCAAATTTATGATGATCCCTAACGCCAAAGGGAAGTAGAAGGTGGTCAAGACGAAGGTGGACTCATGCAGGGCTGCCGGTTGTTGCGCAAGTGCCGCATTACATTGCATGATGTAGCTCAACGTGGCAATGACGATCAATATGCTCCCCACATCATAGCCATAATAATAGGGGCGCATGACGGTAATCTCGCCCATGCGCCGGCTTAAAACGCGCAGCAACCAGCTTACATATATGATGCCGATAAAAATCCCCGCGCCAAAATGTGAGGTGAGAACCTCGATATCACTCACCGCGTCGCTCCCCTATCATTTTATCGTACAAGAGATTGCCGAGCACGATCAACAAAGTCCCGCTCACCAGAAATAAAATGTCGAGCAGGGGGATACCGGCAAAATCGGGGTGTCGCGTCGGAACCCCCAGACGGCTGAGATAGTAGCCGGCGCCTATGGCAGTGAACAGAATGGGAATCAGGTATAACCTGTGCCCCGTCCGCTGCTGCGACGCGCGGGCGAAAAAGCGTCCAATGGCCATCAGAACCACCTGGAGGGCCACTATCCCCCCCCAGATCAAGAGACCTAAAATCAAGCGGACCATGGTGTACATCTACGATCTTATTTTCTCACAAAAGCTCGTATGAAGGAATCCGCCATGCGCTTGGGAGTTCCGCTCAACAATCCCTCTTGTCCTTCAAAAGGTTTCAACACCTCGACCCCATGGGCGTTGATTTCATATTGGCGGATGGTGTTCTCATGCGCGCTGCCGCGCATTTTCAACACAATGATTGCCCGACGAATGGCGCTCTCGATCTCAACGTAGCGCAGGATAATGTAGGAATCGGCCAGAAACAAAACGCCCGTATCGCTTGGAGGCTGTTCCGTGCCCGTCCCGAAGATAGAGGAACTCTCGCGCGTCAATATGGCGGTCAATTCGTGACGTTTCAAGGCGTTAAGAAAGCTGTACATCAGTTTACGTTGTTCGACCGGATCCCGCTGCAATCCCTCCATGTGGTTAATACTGTCAATCAGGATGCGCTGCACACCGAGCGTGTCGATCAGGTTTTGGAGCGTCCCATCAACGCGCTCGAAGTCCGCCTTGGTCACCTCGGGGCTGCTCATGATCACTTTGAGCAAGTTCTGGCGTTCAAGCTCACGCAAATCCCAACCAAACGTCGCCGCGTCGCGGTAGTAGTGTTCGGGGAACTCTTCAAACGTGAGGATAATGCCCGGTTCGCCGTGGCATGCTCCCGCATAAATAAATTGCATACCGAGCGTACTTTTGCCGCTCCCCGGCGCCCCTTCGATCAAATTGATGGACTGGCGCAGGAAGCCGCCGTTGAGCATCGCATCTAAGCCTGGGATACCTGTCGTGACCCTCTCTCTGTTGTACATATCCCCCACCCTTAATGCCGCACGATATGATAGATGACTTTGCGTCGAAATCCGTGATCCCGCATGGCTTCGATGAACTGCGCTAAGCGGGCCTGAATCGTGGGATCGTTGCCGAGCTTGTAGACCGCCATATTGTTCACCATAATTTTGTCGAGCACCCCTTGCTGCACGAGTTCCTGCAAGCCGATTTGCACATCGGCCACGGTCCGCCCGGTATAACGCGCGATGTTCTCCTCGCTATCCATCGTATAAGGATTGGCCTCAAAGAAGCGGAGTAAGTCCCATTTGATGAAGGAATCCATATATGTCGTCAAAAAGTCGAACAGATCTGGATCCATGTCCTTCATGATGCGGGCGGTCAGGTCTTCTCTTCTCATCGTGCTCCTCGAATAGATCAAATGAGCATTAACGCGGCTGGCGTTGCGAGGCCGGCTTGGGTGTTTCCTGAATGTAACGTAGCTGGCCCGCGCGCTGATCTGCCCGGAGGTGGCAATCTTTGTACTTTTTGCCACTGCCACACCAGCACAGATCATTGCGCCCGAGTTTTTGAGCGCCGGGCTTGCCGCGGACGGGTTGTGGTTTCGTCTGTTCGCCCCCCAGGTTCGTCCGCAACACCGGCTGACGGGGCATCGGCGTCGTTCGGTAGGCGGGACGGGCCGCAGTCGGTTGCGGAATCAGGAACAAAGCACGCACAATTTCGGCTTGTATCGAACTTAACATTTCCTGATAGGCTTCGTAAGCCTCCTTTTGATAGGCCACGATGGGTTTCTGCTGAGCGATGGCCCGCAATCCGATGCCTTCGCGCAACATTTCCAGGTCGGTCAGGTGCCGTATCCAATGGCTATCGAGCTGCTGCAACATCAGACGACGGTCGCGGAACAGGCGCGCTACGTCAATGATCACATTTTTAACCTGCTCTTCAAGATGATCCGGCATGCGGCGGATAGGTTGATCGTACCACGGGGCAACCGTTTCATAGCCGATCTCCTGATGGATTCGCTCGATCACCATAGCCGAGAAGGGATCATCGGCCCGCGCATCGGCCAACATCTGCAGCGAGGTCTCTTCTTGGCGTAAGGAATGGTAAGCCTGCTCACCCAACTTTTGGTTGATCTGCCGGTAATGGTTGTCGGCCTGCCGGACGAATTCTTCGATGATAGCTTTGGGGGTCATCTTATGCAGGTCGGCAGTGACGAGACCATGCAGCGCAGGAATAGCCTGGCGCAGCTCTACCTGTAAGCCTTCGAGGTCCCAGTCTTCATCGCCTTGGGTTTTCGACTCAACGATGCGCTTGATCGTGTTCCTGACCATATCCATAAGATCGTCGTGGAGGTCTGCGCGGCTGAGGATTTTGATGCGCTCGGCATAGACTACTTCCCGTTGTTTGTTGACCACGTCATCATATTCAAGCACATGCTTGCGGATGTCGAAGTTGTAGCCCTCCACACGCTGTTGGACGGATTCGATGACCTTGGCAATGGCTTTGAATTCTAACGGGGTTTCGTCCAAGCCGGCGCGTTCCATCCACGGTCGGAGACGCTCACCCCCAAACCGCCGCAGTAATTCGTCTTCCAATGAGATATAAAAGCGACTCGAACCGGGATCGCCTTGCCGCCCGGCACGACCACGCAATTGATTGTCAATGCGGCGCGCCTCATGGCGCTCCGTACCGATGACGTGCAATCCGCCAAGACTGTAAACCAACTCGCGGTCGCGCTCGCACTTCTTCACCCGCTCATACAGAACCTGCGCCCAACGCTCTGGATAACGGACGCTTGGATCCTCGCCCCGCCGTGCCATTTTGAGCGCATCCTCCCAGGCCAGCGAGCGGATCTGGGTCAAATCAACACCTTCGCGGCGCAAATCGTCGCGCGCCATACCTTCAGGGTTACCGCCCAGTAGGATGTCAACGCCGCGCCCGGCCATGTTGGTGGCGATGGTCACGGCTCCCGGCTGTCCGGCCTGAGCAATGATCACAGCTTCCTGTTCATGGTATTTCGCATTGAGCACATTGTGGGGAATTCGGCGCGCCTTGAGCATCTTGGAAAGCCGCTCGGACGTCTCGATGGCGGTCGTACCGACCAGCACCGGTCGTCCGGCTTGGTGCACGGCCTCGATCTCGCCGATGACCGCCTTGAACTTCATCTCTTCGCTCTTGTAGATCTGATCGGGCATATCCAGGCGGCGGTAATAGCGTTCTCCCTGGGGGCCATCGTAAACGGTCACTTTGTAGGTGTGCTGTTCAGAGAGCACCCCCGCAAACGCGACCCCCGCTTCCTGGGGGGCAATTTCATGCGCCTTCAAATTGCCGAAGCGGGCCTGATATTCCACATTCGTCGGCAGGACAACGACCTCCAGGCCGTAAATCTTACGCAATTCCTCCGCCTCGGTGGCAGCCGTGCCGGTCATGCCGGCCAGCTTGTCGTACATACGGAAGAAATTCTGGAAGGTGATAGTGGCATAGGTGAAGGATTCGCGGCGGACATCCACATGCTCCTTGGCCTCGATGGCCTGGTGCAGCCCCTCGGAGTACCGTCGCCCGAACATCAGCCGCCCCGTGAATTCGTCCACGATGATGATCTCCCCATCGCGCACCACATATTCCTTATCGCGCTCAAAGAACTCCTTAGCGCGCAGCGCGTTATCGAGGTAAGGAAGCATGTGCGCATGTTGAGGATCGTAGAGGCTTTCGCCTTCGGGGATGTTGAGGATACGCTCCAATTTGGCAGTACCTTCCTCGGTAAGGACAACGGTTTGATTGCGCACATCGATTTCGTAATCCTTTTCAGGGGATAGCCGTGGGACGATGCCGGCGAAACGCTGGTACAAATCCGAGGATTCCTCGGCCGGCCCGGAAATGATGAGTGGGGTGCGCGCTTCGTCAATAAGGATGCTATCCACCTCATCAACAATCGCATAGCGCAGTTTGCGCTGGGTACACTGGTTCAGGTCAATCACCATATTATCGCGCAAGTAATCAAAGCCGAATTCGTTGTTCGTGCCGTAGGTGATATCGGCTTGATAGGCTTCGCGGCGCTTGACCGGACGCAAATACTGATAGCGGTCATCGGCCGAAGAGTAGTTGGGGTCGTAAAGGAAGGAAGCCTCATCAGGTTTGCCGGCGCCGGATTGGATCACGCCCACGCGCACGCCGAGGGCGTCATAGACCGGGCCCATCCACTGCGCGCCGTATTTGGCCAGATAGTCGTTAGGCGTGACCAGATGGGCGCCCCTACCTTCCAGGGCATTGAGGTACAAAGGAAGCGTGGCCACCAACGTTTTTCCTTCGCCGGTGCGCATTTCGACGACCCGGCCTTCATGGAGAATCATTCCGCCGATCAGTTGCACATCATAGGGACGTAGCCCGATCGTGCGTACCGCGGCTTCCCGCACGGCAGCGAAGGCCTCGACCAACACATCGTTCAACGTAGCGCCGGTTTCCAGTCTCGTCCTGAATTCTTCGGTCTTGCCGCGCAATTCGGCGTTCGAGAGGCTTTGAAACTTAGGCTCCAGCGCGTTGATTTTTTGCACTGTTTTCTGGTGGTTCTCGATCGTGCGTTGATTGGGATCGCCGAAAATTCGTTGCAGAAAGCTCTTTGCCATCCTACGCTCCTCATCCTTGATTGTATTCCATTATACCACTATACCACGAGCAAATGACGCCGGCACGCCTGGTGATTCTCCCTATTTCCCCGGCAACACACCGAGGCCGCAGAGCGAGACCAAAGGGACATCCTCCGCGCGCTTGGTGACCTCCGCAGATGAAAATGAGTGTCGTTCCACATCGTGTCAACCAGAATCAGGACACAGATGTTCGCAGATTCACGCAGATCGTTCTTTGCGCATTCAAAAATCTGCTCAATCTGCTGACTCATTTTCGGAATAATTACAAAACAAGAAAAAGCCGTAGTGGCGTGAAAACCGGGTCCGCAATCTCGAAATGTGGAACAGGCAGCAACTTGGGTTATTGATCAAACAGGGGACAATGAAAAATATCTCCTTATGTGTGAATCTCAGCCGGCTTGGCCCCCCGGCGAGGGGGGTCCGGGGGGCCACCAGCCAAGGAAAGGAGGAGAGGGTGTGATGGAATGTTAACCACCATAACCTCGTTCATCATCTATCATAGGGCTTTTCAACCACAAACATAGTGACGAATGACTATATCTTCTATGACGTAATTCCCCGTGGAGCGATACTACCTTAAGCAACGGCCGGCCGATTTCTTGAGGCAGGATTGACAGGATAAACGAACTTCCATACCTTCAACCGGGGCTTAGCGGACCTTCACCTGACCAAACGTCCCTGTTCATTCAGCTAACCTGTGTTATACTTGAACTTAGGACTCGTCATTGCATGCGAACAGATTAAACAGAGCTTCATAGGACATACAGATATTTTCGCTACATTCTCGCCAACGACAAATAATACGCTGAGACCATGCGCCTGACACCTACCCGACTACGCGACGAACGATTAAGCCGACTATTAAGGAGGAACAAATGGACGAAACGGTGCAGAATATGACGGTAGAAACTGAGGAAACAGCAGCCGAGTGCCCGGCGGCGCCGGAAAGCCTCGCCGATGTTGTCGCCGAGACGGTGACCATCGAGCAGGGTGGCGCGCAAACGATCAAGGCCGAGACGGTCCACGTCAACCAAGGCGGTGCGCAAACAATCGAAGCCGAGACGGTCCAGGTCAACCAAGGAGGCATTGCCCATGCCGAGGGTAAGTTCATCACCGTGCAAGAGGGCGGCATCGCCCTGGCGATAGGCGAGAACTTGACGGTAACCGACGGTGGCGTAGCGGTGGCCATAGCCGAAAACGTCAAGATGACCGATAGCGTCGCCGTCTTTGTCGCCGCCAACCACATCGGTGGCGACAACATAAAGATCTTTTTCGATGCACGCGCAGCCGTCATCTTTGGGGTAGTCATCGGCATTGTTGCCGGCTTGTTCAGCAGGTTCTTCGGACGCAAAGCCTAGAGGCTGTATAAGGGCCCGGTGGACGCTAAGGGGTCACCTTGCCACTGCTTTCCCCGGCTACGGTTGAAATCGCGGCTATGAACGTTACCCCCGCGGAACAAACGCCGACACCGGAGGAGTGGGCAGCTATGCGCGCGCGGCTGGCAGCGCTGGAAGCCGAGTATGCGGCCCTGTCTGCCCGTTACGCCCATGAACTGGCACAACGCCGCCTGTCGGATGCCTTGCGCCAGGTCGTGCAGATCATCAGTAGCACCCTTGATCTGGATCAGCTGCTCGAGTTGATCCTGGAACAGCTCAAAAACGCAGTTTTCTGTGATCGGGTGACCGTTTTACTGTTGCAGGATGAGCAGTTTACGCTGGCCGCGGGATACGATAGCAGCGAACAGGACGTGGCTTCCTTCACCCTGCCGCGCGATGCCAATGCCATCCTCACGGAGATGCTGCACACCAAGCGCCCCTTACTGATTCCCGATGCGACGCTTGATGCACGGTGGAACTTCAGCACCGCCATGCAGACGGCACACTCTTTCATCAGTGCCCCACTCCTGGTACAAGATCAACCTATTGGCGTCCTCTCTGTAGGACGGCGCGACGCAATTCCCTATACCGAAGCAGATGCCGAAATTGTCTTTGCCTTTGCCGGCCAGATTGCGCTTGCTGTCCATAATGCGCAATTGTACAGCCAGGCACGCGAACGCTCGCAACGCTTGTCCTTGCTCTATGAGATTGCGCTGGATGTGACCTCATCGCTCGATCTGCACACGGTATTGACTACGACATGTCGCAAACTGGTCGAGCGTTTTCCGGCCTGCAACCACAGCGGCGTGGCCTTCTTCGACGACGCACTGACTTACGCCGAGGTCATCGCCGAGTATCCTGATCACGGGGCGATAGGGATGCGTCTGTCATTGGCGAACAATCTGGCGACGCAGAAAGTCATCGAAACCCAGCAACCCTTGGCCATTGATGACGCGCAACATGATACCTTGATGCAGCCGGTCTGGGGCGAGATGCAGGCTATAGGTGTGCGTTCGATTCTCATCATTCCCATTGTGATCAAAGGGCATGTTGCCGGGACACTAGGCTTAGATGCCCTCGAAGTCCCCCACCATTTTTCACCCTCCGAGATCGCGCTGGCGCAGACCATTGCGGCCCAATTAGGCGTTGCCATTGAGAACGCGCGGTTGTATGCCTCGGTGCAACAGCAATTGGCCGAGCGTCAACAGATCGCCGAGGCATTGCGTCAATACACGCTGGAGCTTGAGGCCAGCAATGCGGAACTGGATGCTTTCGCGCACACCGTCGCGCACGACTTGAAGAATCCACTCGCGGCGTTGATCGGCTTCAGTTCACTGCTGGAATCCCGTTTCCTCAAAATGACGCCGGAAAAGGTGCTGGAGAATATACGACATATCACCTCCACCGCCTACAAGATGACCAGCATCATCCAGGAGTTACTGTTACTGGCCAGCGTGCGGAAGATGGAGGAGGTGTACACCACGCCTCTGGATATGGCCTCGATTGTCGAGGAATCCCTGAGCCGTCTGAGCGAATTGATCGAGGAAGTGCATGCCGAGATTGTATATCCCCAAACATGGCCCGAGGCGATCGGTTACACACCGTGGGTCGAAGAAGTATGGATCAACTACATCAGCAATGCCCTCAAATACGGTGGACGCGCGGAGGAAGGGCTGCCGCCCCACCTGGTCTTGGGCTTCGATGCCCCCCAAGATGGCAAAATCCGCTTTTGGGTCCGCGATGAAGGTCGCGGTTTGCACCCTGAAGAACAAAGTCGGTTGTTTGCGCCGTTCACGCGCCTGCACCAGGTGCGTGCCGAGGGTCACGGTTTGGGATTATCCATCGTGCGCCGCATCATCGAGAAGCTCAACGGGACGGTGGGGGTCGAAAGTAAGGTAGGAGATGGGAGTTTGTTCTGGTTCACGCTGCCGGCGTCGCTGTGTGCTTGAGCTGGACTTGATCTGCGAAAATCTGCGCGAATCTGCGTACAAATTCAAAGAACCGCGTAAATCCTACGCCTTCACCGCCGAGCACATCGGCCCACATTCCAATCTTTGCCTCCTCGGCGAACCCAACGGCACGCTCCTCCACGGCTCAGCCGGCGTGCCGAGGCCCAGACGCAGCCTCCCCGCCGTCTGGGGGCCGACAAAAAATAGCTTTCCATGCCGCGCTGACCTGGGCACGGGTCGCGTCAAGACTGCCACTCGTATCAATGACGACATCGGCGCGGGCGAGCTTCTCGGCTTGCGGCGGTTGGGCATGGATGCGGCGCAACGCTTCTTCACGGGTGAGACGGCGCGATTGCATCAGCCGCGCCACCTGGGCCGTCTCCGGGCACGTCGTCACCCAGATGGCGTCGTAGTTATCGGCGACGCCGCTCTCCAACAGCTTGATGGCCTCGACCACGACAACCGGTGCCGTACTGGCAGCCATGCGCTGTTCGATCATGGCGATGATGGCGGGATGGGTCAAGCGCTCCAGCGAGGCCAATGCCTGGGCATCGGCGAAGACAATCTCACCGAGCTTGCGACGGTCAATGCTGCCATCGGGAGCGAGAATATCCGCACCAAACATAGCGACAACGGCTGCATAAGCCGCACCGTCAGGGGCCAAGACGGTATGGGCGACCAGATCGGCGTCAATCACCTCCGCCCCCAACTCGGCTAACATGCGCCCAACGGAGCTTTTGCCTGTGGCAATATTGCCCGTCAAACCGATGCGATAAGGGGGATTTGTAACAGGTAATTGGTAATCGAGGATTGGGGCCTGGGGTGTGCAGGTTGTCGGCTTTGTCATTTTCTGTCCTTGCCCTTTGTTCCTGATTACTTTTCACCAATTACCGATTACTGCTCACCAATTCCCTTCAATTCTGCTGTGCTCGCCCATTCCTCCAGCAGATGATTGAGGTCCGCTTCGACGCGATGGTACTCCGCGCCCAGTTTGGCGACGCGGGCGACGTCTTGGGTACGTCCGGCGGCGTCCAGGGCGGTGGTGAGTTCTTGCAGACGCGCTTCCAGGGTGTGGATTTGCGTTTCCAGGCTTTCGAGTTGTTTTTGCTGGCGCACCAACGCGCGCTCGCGTTCGCGTTCGGCCAGGCGTTCGGCTTCGCGACAGGCGCGCGCTTCTTCCTCGCGCCGTTGCAGGGCCGGCGTGCTCCCCTTGCGGTAATCCTGATGCCAGGCGGCGTAGGCAGGGTAGCCTTCCGCGAAAACGTGCAGCTTTCCATCGGCGATGGCCCACACCTGGGTAGCGATTTCGCGGATGAGATAACGATCGTGGCTCACCAGCAACACCGTCCCGTTGAAATGCTTGATGACATCCTGCAGCACTTCCTGCGAAGGAATATCCAGGTGATTGGTCGGTTCGTCCAGCAACAAAAAATTCGCCTTTTCCAGTGTCAGGATTGCCAGAGCCACCCGCGCCCGTTCCCCGCCGGAGAGCACCCCCACATCCTTGAAGACATCATCGCCGCGAAAGCCATAGCGGGCCAGAAACGAGCGCGTCTCGGCCACAGAAGCCATGCCCGCATCGAGGAGGGTATCCAGCACACTTTTGCCGGCGGTCAAATGTTCTTGAATTTGCGCAAAATAGCCGATATGCACCGCCGCGCCGATCCGCACCCGGCCATGCAAGGGACGCACCTCGCGCAGAATGGTACGCAACAAGGTCGTTTTGCCGGAGCCGTTTGGCCCGACCAGGGCAACCCGTTGGTGACGACGGATTTCGGCTTCTTCTACCGTGACCATGGGGCTGTCCGGCGTATACCCCACTTTGAGATTGTATAGCCCCAGCACCAGATCACCACTGCGTAGGGTGGTCTGTAAATCAATATGGATGTGCTGTTGTTCTATGGGACGCTCAAGACGCTCGATGCGCTCCAGGCGACGTTGACGCCCTTTGGCCTGCGCGGTGCGCTGGCCGGCCAGATAGCGCCGGATATAATCTTCGGTCTTGGCGATCTGCTGTTGCTGCATCTCATAAGCAATCTGCTGTTGCTGCCGGCGGTCAATGCGTTGCCGGACATAGGCGGTATAGTTGCTGCGGTAGGTCTCGATACGGCCGGATTCCATCTCGATCACGCGGTTGGCAATAGTGTCCAGGAATTGGCGGTCATGGGCCACCACAATGATGCCGCCGGCCCAATTTTTGAGCTGCTCTTCGAGCCATTCGATGCCTTCCAAATCGAGGTGATTGGTCGGTTCATCCAGGAGCAACAGGTCAGGTTCCTCTAACAAGAGCCGCGCCAGCAGGGCGCGCGTCTGTTCGCCACCGCTGAGATGTGCCGTCGGCATCGTAAACTCATCCTTGCGGAACCCCAGGCCGCCGAGCACCTGCCCGATACGGGCTTCGTAAGTAAAACCGCCCGCCTGTTCAAATTTTTCCAACAAGACGCCGTAACGCGCCAGCGCCGCCTCGCGCTCGGCCTCGATGGACGAAGCCATCTGCTCCTCCAAGTGATGCAGCATCTCTTGTTGGGCCTGCAAATCGGCAAAAACGGCCTTCATCGCCTCCCATAGGGTTCCTTGAGCTGCAAAGTTCGGGATTTGGGGCAGATAACCGATCCGCATATCCCGCGCACGGCTCACCGTGCCGGCATCCGCTTCCTGCACGCCGGCAAGAATATCGAGCAGCGTGCTCTTCCCGCAGCCGTTGACGCCGACCAGGGCCACACAATCTCCCCGATGGACTTCAAAGGAGACCTGTGAAAAAATCTGATCCGGCCCGAAATATTTCGCCAAATTGGAAGCCGATATAAGTGCCATACCCCGAATTATACCAGACTTCCGGTTAAGCGGTTCTTGTCTCAGACGCTTTCACGAGTATAATGAGGGTAGTTTACGGTTCCGCTGACGCTCAATCCTCGGGCGGCGTCGGATCATGCAGGGGTAAACGATGGACACATATCGGCGTTGGGCCGTGGCTTTGTCGCCCGAATTGACGCACATGATCGCACAAACCCGCCTGGTTACCGATGCCCGGCGTTACGTTGTGTTGAAGATTGATCCGGCGCACAAGCTGAACCGTATCCTCACGTCGGAACACCTGACGGTACCGTTCTTTGCCTATCTGCGTGATGGCGACGAGGTGACGTTATTGCTTTCTCAGCAGGCATGGCAACAGATCGCGCCGGGGATAAAGGCCGTGGCGTTAGCGTTTCCATACCGCTTGATTACGTTGGCCGTGCTTTTGGATTTCGGATTGGTCGGTTATCTGGCGGCATTGTCTTCCGCATTGGCGGAAGACGGCGTGAGCATCTTGGCATTCTCAGCTTATTCACGGGATCATATTTTGGTCGCCGAAGCGGATTTTGACCGGGCGTGGGAGACATTGCAGGCTTGCATTCGAGCTTGTCAGGAGCGGGAGCCCCTTCTCGATGAGGCTATGGAGTTAATGTGACCAGCGTTCTCTATCTGATCGGCAAGACACTCGGCAAATACCAGGTGCTCGAACACATCGGGCACGGGGGTATGTCCGAAGTCTATAAAGCCCAGCACGTGGAGCTTGGCCGCATGGTGGCCGTTAAGGTGCTACATCCTTTCCTGGCGAATGAAGAGGGCTTTGTCATCCGCTTCAAACGCGAGGCCCGCATTGTGGCCACGTTGCGCCATCCCAACATCATGCAGGTGTATGACTTCGATTACAATTCGGAGTGGGACATCTACTACATGGTGATGGAATTCATTGACGGGCCGACCCTCAAAACCCGCCTGGCCGAGGGCATGTTGGCCCAAGAGGAAGCAGTGCGCATTGCCGCGTTGATCGCCGATGCGTTGGATTATGCGCATCGCCGCGGCATGGTGCACCGCGACGTCAAACCGGCCAACATTATGTTCATGCCCGATGGGCAACCGGTGCTCACCGACTTCGGCATTGCGAAAATGCTCACCCTCTCCGGCTTGACCGCCAGCGGCGCGATGGTGGGGACGCCCGCCTATATGGCCCCTGAGGTAGGATTAGGACGACCGGGGTCGGCCCTGTCGGACATCTATTCGCTCGGCGTGGTGCTCTACCAGATGCTGAGTGGCCGCTTGCCCTTCGAGTCCGACTCGCCGATGGGGATGGTGATGCAACATATCAACGAGACCCCACCGCCGCTTGGCCGTTTTGTCCCCTCGTTGTCCCCCTCCCTGGAGAGCGTGATTGCAAAAGCATTGGCCAAGCAACCCGAAGCGCGTTTTGCCAATGCCGGTGAAATGGCCGCCGCCCTGCGGCACATCATCGGCATGGAGCCGTTGGCGGGCGGTAGCACGGTTTCTCCACCGCCTCAGTCAGCGGCGCTGCCAACGCCCTCCACGCCACTCACACCGTCGGCCGCACCGCTCACGCCCCCATCCACCCCCAAAGTAACATCGCGCCCCGTCGAGCCGTCGGACGAGGATGAAGATGATCGCCTGCTGCGCACATGGCCGGCATTAACCGAAAAAGACGCCCCCTTGCGAACACCGACTTTGTTCCCTGCGGCGCAGCCTGAAGAGAGCCATGCCCCTTCACCACGCCGGGCCACGAGGCCGCGCTTGAGATGGGCCTTGACGGCCTTGATCGTCATGGCGGTGCTGGCCATGGCGGCATGGTTTGGCGCGCGGGGCACGATCGTCCCTACCGTCCGCCAAATGCTGAGCCTCGTGGCTGCCATGCGCCAGCCGCCTGTCGCGTCCGCTACGCCGGCGATTCCCTCCGCGACCTCGCCTTCTGCTGAGATCGAGGCCTCGCCCTCGCCTGTTGTTGCCTACACAGCAACGCCGCGGACGATCTCCCGTACGGCTACTCCTACCGCTTCTCCCACGGCGACCCCTTTCGCTGAGGTAGAGACAGCAGTCCCGGGGATATGCAATCCGCAAATTAAACTCGGACAAATACGGGTGGAGCCGAGCACGCCTTTATCGCCCGGGGCGTCGTTTTCCGCTTATATAAGTCTGCGCAATAACGGGAATTGTGCCTGGCCCTCAGGATTGCGCCTGGCTTTCCTCGCCGGTGAACAGATGGCAGCGCTTAACGCAATTCCCCTGCAGGCCGTGGCGGCCGGCGAATATATCCAGGTCATTATGTCGTTGCATGCCCCGTCAGCAGCAGGAATTTATACAACGAGTTGGCAAGTGCGGCAGAGCAGCGGGCAGCCCTTCAGCAGTCTTATCCCCATTCAGGTTGAAGTCCGTGTTGTGGGCACCCCAACCCCAACCCCACGGGGACGGGCAACGAGTACGGCGACCCCCACCCCAACCCCCGGCTGGCCGCCTTTGGTGCTGACTGCGCCGTCACCGATCACCTGGAGCGAGGATATAGCCTCCGGCATGTGGTCGGCCACACTGCAGGTACAGGCAACCGGCGGGGTGGGAAATTATCGCTATTATCGGCAAACCATTCGAGAGGATACTTTACTCTCCACCGGCCAGTTGCACATCGTAGGACGGCGTTGTCAAGCCGTGGCAGTGACCCTGTGGGTCGTCTCGGGGAAAGATGCAGCCCGTTGGGAAGGCTGGATTGCTTATCCGGCGCCGGAAAAATGTCGCTGAGAGAGGCGGCAGCCTCGATACGGTACAGGTTTTGACAGCCTGGAGTTGATATGGATCAAAAGGGAATGATTGATTTGATCCGTTCACGGGGTGTACGTGATCCTCTCGTATTGGCCGCTATGGAGCGGGTGCCCCGGCATCGTTTTGTGCCCCAAGCCCAACGTGCTTATGCCTATGAGGATTACGCTATGGCCATCGGTTGTCAGCAGACCATCTCGCAGCCCTACATTGTCGCCTTGATGACAGAAGCGCTGGCGTTGCAGCCCGGCGAGCGCGTCCTGGAGGTAGGGACCGGTTCCGGTTATCAAGCCGCCATTCTGGCCGAAATGGGAATGGAGGTTTACTCCATCGAACGCATTCCCGAACTCTATACAGCCGCCAAGACCTGCCTGGAGGAGCTCGGTTATACCGTCCACATGCGCTTGGGCGACGGCTATTACGGCTGGCCAGAGTTCGCCCCTTATGCGGGCATCATCGTCACCGCTGCACCCGAAGAAATCCCGCCCGCGCTCCTCGAACAACTGGCCGATGGGGGACGTCTGGTCATCCCCGTCGGCCCCCGTCACGGCTACCAGACCCTGTGGAAAGTCATCCGCCGCGGCGACGACATTCAGAAACTCGACCTCGGCGGCGTCGCCTTCGTCCCGTTCATTACGCCGGTAGACGATAGACGGTAGACGGTAGACAGGGGAATTGCCCCCGTCTACTGTCTACCGTCTACCGTCTACTTACTTGAACATCGTGAGCAGGCGTTTGCCGGGAATCTGCGGGAAAGTCGCGCCCTGACTCACCGCCAGCAGCGCGGCAGCGGGATCGGTGAGGAGTGTGCCGGCGACCGCGTCCACGCCGGCGTCGAACAGGACCGACGACAGGGGCGTTGTGCCCCCCAACATAATCACAAAGGCCTCACGACGACATAAGGCGATGAGCGCCTCGAAAGTGTGATTCAGCAGGGAAGTCCCCGTCAACGCCACGACGTCGGCCTGCGGCAGCACTTCCGGCGCCATAGCGGCGGGCAAATCACCCTCGCGTGGATGTAGCTCGAGTACCCACAACGTGCCGGCAATACTGCGCAGGCGCGGCACAAAGGGGAAATGCCCGACAACAGCAATGTTGCGTCCCGCGCCGCGCTCGGCGATGACATCGGCCGCGTTGACTTCGACGCAGGCGGCTTCATCTACATCCAGCAGCGCGTTGATCGTCGCAAAGCCCACACTTGTCTCCACCAGGCTCTCTGAATGTGCGAGTGCCGCCAGTTGTGCGGCACTATACGTCAGCAGGCGGCCGGCATCTTTGACCGGTGCGCCTTTTCCGTGATGATGCTCGTCTCCACTGCCTAACGATGCGGACAACCCTCCGCGTATCTGTCCGGCGAGTTCCACCGCTACCGCCGTCCAATGCCCCCCGATGCGCACATCCAACACGCGCGCAGCGGCTGCATTATGCGCAATCTGCCCCAGAAAACGGTCAATGATCGTCATCTATCGAATGTTCGCCACCCCGTTTGTCTTTTCGTCACTGCCTATTATAATCAGCCTCGATGAAATTGCTACTGGCCCGCCACGGACAATCGGAATGGCAAATCAAGGCTATCAACGGGGATCCTGATGGCCCGCTGACAGCGTTGGGAGAGGCGCAGGCACACCGCCTGGGTGCGTACCTGGCGACGTACGAGCCTCTCACCGCCATCGTTGCCAGCCCATTGCAGCGTGCACGCCATACGGCGGAAATCGTCGCCTCCTATCTCGCGCTTCCGGTGACGCTGGAGGCGGATCTCCGCGAATTTGACGAGTGGGCGGCCGGCTGGGCACCGTTGCCGGTGGCGATGTGGGATGCCTCTCCTGCTACCTCCGAACTGGAGCCGGGTTACAGCCGTTTCCGTCAGCGTGTCGGCGCTGCCCTGCGTCGAGTGGTCGAGGAGTACGACGCGGCGGCACAGCTTTTGATCGTGGCCCATGCCGGCACGATCGGTACCATCCTACGGATTTTGATAGGATCGGATACGCCTCGCCTATGGCTTGCCAATACCGGCTTGACTCTGGTGGAATGGGGACATCCAGAACGCGGACAAAGCTGGATCATTCACTACGTGAACTGCGTTGAACATCTCCCCCCGGCGCTGAGGACAACGTGACCCCAAACCCTGCCGAAGTCCACCGTCGTACATCTTTCCCCTGCGTCTGGAAATGGCTAGGAGTGATTCTGGCCTGTGCAGGAATAGTAGGGTTTACCGTTCTCACGCCGGCGGATGTGTTACACAAAGCCGATTTCGTCGCGGCGGCGGTTTGTCATCGAATTGCCGCCCATTCCTTCTTCATCGGCACGCATCAACTTCCTCTTTGTCAGCGGTGTTCTGGCACCTTCAGCGGGGCATTGACGGGCTTACTCGTTCAATGGGGGCTGTGGCGGCGACGGCGTGCGCAGCGTTTCCCCCGTTGGCAGATCTGCCTGGTACTGGCGATCCTGGCCGCTCTATGGGCGCTGGACGGCTTCAACTCGTACACAACACTGCTGACCGGTCGCGCCGAAGGTCTGCTGGGATATGAGCCACAACCGTGGTTGCGCTTACTCTCCGGCGCATTGATGGGGATGAGCATGAGCGCCATCCTCGTACCGGCCTTCAACCAGGCCATGTGGGCCGACGGTGAAGCAACCGCCGCGCTGCGTTCCTGGTCGGAGCTGACACTTCTCGTCGTCTTGGAACTGGTGACGGTGGGATTGATCTATTTACTGGAACCGGTCTTGCTGTATCCGGTAGCTCTCTACAGTGTCGCCGGTGTGCTGGCCATGTTTGTGCTTCTCGGCGCCATGATTGACGCGATGGTGTGGCAACTTGATGGCACCTTTACCCGCTGGCGTCAGATCTGGTCACCGCTCGTGTGGGGGATTGTCTTTGCCCTCCTCATTGTCGGGGGGATGAATTTCCTCAGGTGGCAGCTCACCGGAACGATCGAGGGGGTTCCTGGATTGTTGTGACTGATGTACAGATATCCGTTCTGTCTGTTATCATAGGCCGCTCAATATTCAATCAATTTAAGGAGGTAGATGATGTACAAGAAGTTATTTATTCCTGGCCCTACGCACGTGAGAGAAGAAATTCTGGCTGCGCAAACCGCGCCGATGATCGGTCACCGTGCTAAGGACTATTCCGACTTGCAGGCCGAAGTAAGCCCGAAGTTGCAAAAACTCCTCTACACCCAACAACCGGTCTTCATCTACGCCTGCTCCGGCACCGGTTTGATGGAAGGCTCACTGCGCCAAAGCGTGCTCAAGCGTGCGCTGATTACCGTCTGCGGGGCGTTCTCCAAACGCTGGTTCGAGGTCGCTCAGGGGAATGGGGTGCCGGCGGATAGCCTGGAAGTCGAGATGGGACAGGGCTTCACGCCGGAGATGGTTGATGCGGCATTGGCTGCCGGCGACTACGACACGCTGACCCTCACCCTCAACGAAACATCCACCGGCGTGATGAACCCTGTCCAGGAGATCACGGCCATGGTACGCGAGAAGTATCCCGATGTAGTGGTCTTAGTGGATGCCGTCTCTGCCATGGCCGGCGTGAAGATCGAGTTCGACGCCTGGGGGACGGATGTGGTCTTCGCCAGCTCGCAGAAGTGCTTTGCCCTGCCGCCGGGGCTGACCATCGCCGCCGTCAGTGAGCGTGCCTTTGCACGGGCGCGGCAAGTGCCCAACCGGGGCTACTACTTCGACTTCATTGATATGCTCAAGTATTACCAGCGCAACCAGACCCCCGCGACGCCGGCGATCAGCCTCATCTACGCCCTGAACAAGCAAATGGATGATATCCTGGCCGAGGGGTTGGAAAACCGCTGGGCGCGTCACCTTGAAATGGCGGAGATCGTCCGCGCCTGGGCACGCCAATATTGGGCCTTGTTCCCCGATGAACGCTTCCTCTCCAACACCGTCACCACGGTGACGAACACCCGCGGCATCAGTGTCGGCGATCTCAACAAGGCACTGGCCGAACGCGGCGCGATGATCTCCAACGGCTACGGCACGCTCAAAGAGAAGACCTTCCGCATCGCGCACATGGGCGACCTCACCGTGAACGACATGCGCTGGCTGTTGGCGCAGATCGACGACATTCTGGGATTACCTCAGGCATAAAGAATTCTTACCGCAGCGTGCGCCGAGTGCGCAGAGATTTTTTGAAGATGACTCGGCGTTCTTTGCGATCTCTCTGCGGTAAAAATCCGTTTCACCCGTTTAATCCGTTGACAGGAGGATGCTATGGCAAAAGTATTGATTTGCGATTCGGTGGATGCCCAGGCCGTAGAGGCAATGCGCGCGGACGGCGTTGTGGTAGATGTGCGCGATACGATCACTGCCGATGAACTGGCACAGGTCATCGGCGAATACGACGGCATCGTGGTGCGCAGCCGCACGAAAGTACGCGCGCCGTTATTGGAAAATCCCGGCAACCTCAAAGTCATCATTCGCGGCGGCGTGGGGGTGGATAACATCGACGTGGCCGTGGCCGAGAGCAAGGGGCGTGGCTTACTCAACACGCCGGCCGCCAGCTCCAACGCAGTAGCCGAGTTGGCTTTGGCGATGATGTTCGCGCTGGCGCGCAGCCTGGCGTGGGCGGATGCCTCCATGAAGGCCGGGAAATGGGAGAAAAAGAAGCTCGAAGGCACCGAAATTGCCGGTAAGACACTCGGCGTCATCGGCTATGGACGCATCGGTCGGCTGCTTGCCGAGAAGGCGCGCGCCCTGGGGATGAAGGTCGTGGCCTATGATCCCTACCTCGACGATCCCGCCCTTGTCTCCCTCAACGAATTGCTGACGGTGGCGGACTATGTCAGCCTCCATATCCCCCACACGCCGGAGACCCATAACCTGCTCGGCGCGGAGCAATTCGCCCTGATGAAGAAAGGGGCATGCCTGATCAATGCGGCGCGCGGCGGCACCGTGGACGAGGACGCGCTCTATGCGGCGTTGGTCAGCGGACACCTGGCCGGGGCGGCGCTGGATGTCTTCTCCGAGGAACCGCCGCAGAGCGAAGCGCTGCACAAGCTGATTGCGCTGCCGCAGGTCATTGCCACACCGCACATCGGCGCGGCGACTGTTGAAGCCCAGGAGCGCATCGGCGGTGAGATTGTGAGCCTGGTGCGGGAATACCTCGCCGCGTAGGGTGAGCCACAAATCACACTTTTGCGTCAGCAGATTAAGCGGATTTAGCAGATTATATCTAAACTAATCTAAAAATCTGCTTAATCTGCTAAATCTGCTGACAGCAACAATAAGCAGGAGGAGCTATGACGCACATTCGACCGTTTCGGGGGTTGCGCTACAATCCCGGCAAGTTTTGCGATTTATCTGACGTGATCACGATGCCTTACGACCGTATCCACGAGCCGGAGCAGGCACAGTATTACGACCTTTCGGCATACAACTTTGTGCGCGTTATTCTAGGCCGGCGCACCGCCGCCGATAACGACGAGAACAATGTTTACACCCGCGCACGGGGTTATCTGTACAACTGGCTGGCGGAAGAGATCTTCATCCGCGACCCGGCCCCCGCGCTGTACGTGTTGGAGCAAACCTTTACAACACCCGACGGCGCGGTATACACGCGGCGCGGCCTCACGGCAGCCTTTGAGCTGAGCAGATTCGACGAAGGCATTGTACTGCCGCATGAACATACCCTGAGCGGCCCGAAAGTGGATCGCCTCAACCTGACCCGCGCCACCGCCATGGCGTGGGAGAATATCTTCATGCTCTATCCCGACGAAACCGGCGCGGTCAATGCCCTCTTGCAACCGTTCCTCGACTCGCACATGCCGGCATTGGTCCGCGAGAAAGTGATCGAACCTGACGTCGAGCAGGCATTCTGGGTGGTCAACGATCCGACGATTATCGCCGCCGTCGTCGAAGAGATGGCGACAAGACAACCGCTCATCATCGCCGATGGCCATCACCGCTACGAGACGGCCCTGAATTACCGTGATGAGATGCGTCAGCAGTACCCCGATGCGCCGTCCGATTCGGCCTTTAATT
>FWPV01001799.1_pt1 | contig 56103 bp, 47 predicted proteins | sample 2228371 | NCBI WGS metagenome assembly FWPV01 (sample SAMEA103939776, study PRJEB20133) | metagenome
AAAGCCAGCGGATAATAAAGAATAACCATCCGTGGCAGTTCTTCAATCCGTGGGGAACATTCATATAAATAAAACCCCCACAGATCGAAAAGCCAGCGGATAATAAAGAATAACCATCCGTGGCAGTTCTTCAATCCGTGGGGAACATTCATATAAATAAAACCCCCACAGATCGAAAAGCCAGCGGATAATAAAGAATAACCATCCGTGGCAGTTCTTCAATCCGTGGGGAACATTCATATAAATAAAACCCCCACAGATCGAAAAAGCCCGCGGATAAATAAAATAGAGTAAACATCCGTGGCAGTTCTTCAATCCGTGGGGAAAAGGAGTAGGTTAAACCAAGTACACCAATTTGGAGGAAAAATGAAACAAGGCTTATTGTTAATTCTGATCTCGGCCATTTTCATGTTGTCATGTTCGAAAACTGGACAAAATCCGTTCTTCACCGAGTGGAAAACCCCGTTCCAAACACCACCTTTTGAAAAAATCAAAGAGCATCACTACATGCCGGCATTTGAAGAGGGCATCAAATTGCATCAACAGGAGGTTGCTGCGATTGCAGAAAATTCTGAACCGCCTACTTTTGAGAACACGGTGGTAGCGCTGGATAACAGCGGGGAACTCTTGACCCGGGTGAGCAATGTGTTTTTCAATATGACCTCGGCGCATACGAATGACAGCCTGCAAAGCATCGCCAAGCGGGTGGCGCCGATGCTATCTAAGCATCAAGACGACATATTGCTGAACGAGAAGCTGTTCCAGCGCATCAAAGCGATTTATCGCCAGCGGGATCAACTTGGTTTGAACCCGGAGCAAAATCAGTTGCTCGAGAAATACTACAAAGAATTTGTCCGCGGTGGCGCCGATCTGGATGACTCGGCCAAGGCAGAATTGCGAAAGATCAACGAGGAGCTGGCAGTACTATCGCTGCAATTCGGAGACAATGTTTTGAAAGAGGTGAATAATTTTGAACTGGTCATTGAAGATGAAGCGGATTTGGCTGGCTTACCTGAGAACGTCCGAGCGGCTGCTGCCGAAGCTGCGAAAGAACGAGGCAAAGAAGGCAAATGGGTATTCACCTTGCATAAGCCCAGCTTGATCCCGTTTTTGCAGTACTCCGAACGGCGCGATCTGAGAGAAAAAATGTTCAAGGCGTATATCATGCAGGGCGACAATAACAATGAATGGGACAATAAAAAGATATTATCAAGGATCGCTGCATTACGAGTGAAACGCGCCAAATTGCTCGGTTATCCGATGCACGCAGATTTTGTGCTGGAAGAAAATATGGCCAAAACCCCACAGGCTGTTTATGATCTCCTCAATCAACTCTGGAAACCAGCCATCAACATGGCGAAAAAAGAAGCTTATGAGCTGCAATCGCTGATCTTTGAAGAGGGCAATCATTTCAAATTGGAGCCCTGGGACTGGTGGTATTATGCTGAGAAATTGCGCAAGGCCAAATATGATCTGGACGAGGAAATGCTTCGACCCTATTTTAAGCTAGAAAATGTAATCAATGGGGTCTTCATGGTAGCGAATAAATTGTATGGGATCACATTCAATGAACGGCAGGACATCCCCAAATACCATCCAGATGTAAAAACGTTTGAGGTCAAAGAGGCAGATGGCAGCCATATCGCCATCCTCTATACCGATTACTTTCCGCGGACCAGCAAGCGAAGCGGGGCCTGGATGAACGAATATCGACAGCAATACAAGCGCGATGGCAAAATGATCACCCCGATCATCTGCAATGTTGGCAATTTCTCCAAGCCCACTGGTGATAAACCGTCACTGTTAAGCTTAGAAGAGGTATTGACTCTATTCCATGAGTTCGGCCATGCGCTGCACGGGTTGCTGTCGAATTGCACTTATCAGAAGCTTGCTGGGACCAATGTCGCGAGGGATTTCGTGGAGCTTCCTTCGCAGATCATGGAGAACTGGGCCACCGAACCAGAAGTGCTTAAGATGTACGCCCGACATTACCAGACCGGCGAACCAATGCCCGATGAGCTGATCGAGAAGATCAAGAACTCAAGCAAGTTTAACCAAGGTTTCGCTACGGTGGAATATCTCGCCGCTGCGTTTCTGGATATGGACTGGCACACGCTGACCGAGCCTACGGAGCAGGATCCGGTCGCTTTCGAGAATCAATCAATGAATAAGATCGGCATGATCCCTGAAATTGTGGTTCGGTATCGTAGCCCCTATTTCCGCCATATTTTTGCGGGTGGCTATTCGGCTGGGTATTACAGCTACATCTGGGCTGAGGTGCTGGATGCCGATGCATTCCAGGCATTCAAAGAGACCAGCCTGTTCGATCAAAAAACTGCCAAAGCATTTCGAGAAAATATTCTGGCCAAAGGTGGAACCGAGGATCCGATGGTGCTTTACAAGCGTTTCCGCGGCGCGGAGCCGAAGATCGATGCATTATTAGAGAAACGCGGACTGAAATAGCTGGGCCAGCATTGGTCGTTTGGACCGAATCAAACGGCCGGAGTATCGTTTTATCCCTGAAATTCTAAATTGAAAATTTATTCTTTAAGATGCCCAGGGAACTCATGAAAATACGCTGAAAGCACTTATTGTTTTTTTCTTTTCGCGTCATTCCGTGTGTTACGTGGGCAAAGGGTTTTTAATTTTCTTTGGCATTGTTCATTTAGAAGTTTCGATATTGGTCTCAGAAACGAAAGTTCTCAGAATTGTTGGACAAGGAAACAGACCGCGCACGGAAAAAAAGCCCTTTCGAGCTTCATTTCTTTGTCAGTTCCAATTCTGTGTCCGAAAAATTTTTATCCTTTGAAATTCTAATGAAAATTTAATCTTTAAGACTCCCACAGAACAAACGAAAATACGCTGAAAGCACTTTTTGTTTTTCTCTTTTCGCGTCATTCCGTGTGTTTCGTGGGCAAAGGGTTTTTATCTTTAACTGCCTTGGTTCATTTTAGAAATTTAGGTTATATTTTAAAGCATCCTCAGGAGCAATCATGAAAAATCTATCGATCGCTTTGGTCATCATCTTCTGCTATTGCGCCACTACCGGGATGCAAGAGGATTCGATTTATGGTCAAACCCGGGTCATCCAGGCTACTTACGAGAGCGTTTTCCAGGCGACGCTGGATTATCTACCCGAGCGAGGATATACCATCAAGAAAGCCGATCGGGAGTCTGGGGTGATAGAGACCAACTATCAGTCCGGTGCTGGCGTGGCTATCGGTTTTACTGGCGATAAGCGGGCTCAGGTAAAATGCAAGTTGATTAAGATCGACGATAATCAGACCAGACTGACATTAGAGCTGTTTTCGGAGATCCGCGATCCGCAGAGCGGCTGGCAATATGTAGCACCTGAATATCAAGCCGCTCGAGTGATTTACGATCGCTTTTTCGAAGCCATCACGGCTCGAGCACAGGGTCGAAAAATCGAATAGCTCGATCCATCATCGTTCACGCGAAAAATTTTGCTTGAAATATAGCCCAAAAAGCATTATATTTATGCGGAACAAAACGGCGCTCATTGAGTCAAATAAATTGTCAGTTTGGGGACGAATATTGGCTTCGACGGGGGTCGAGGGGTTACAGATAGCATACCGAGGTTCCTGGTTCCTCGTTAATCCACTGGGAAATAAATGTAAACGCAGACAATTATGCGTATGCAATGGCTGCCTAATTCGGCAGCCCGCGCTGATTGAGTTCGGCCCGTCAGGCTCAGTCAGATGCGTCGACCATGATGGGATAGCCGCTGACCTTGTCGGAGGGTCAGTAGCGAAACCAAATCCGGCTGGCTTTCCAGACGTTTTGTCTGCTGTACGTCGGGAAGTTCACAAAAACAACAGACTAAGTATGTAGAGGTCTGTAAAACCGGGCTCTCGGACGCGGGTTCGACTCCCGCCGTCTCCACCAATTTGAAGTCAGGCGAGTGTCTTGACCAAGGGACGCTATCAAATTCAAAAGCCTCCACCAACTTCGGTGGAGGCTTTGCTTTTATTCCCTTCGATAATGCTCGCTTATCGCCCCATCATCCATTTCATTTTGCTCTATTGCTTGATTATCGCACTGGCAACGAGGTTCGCCACTTTGCTCCGCAACGATATGATCGATCCTTTGTCCTCTGGATGAACACGATTCGTCAGGAATACAATAAAGCTTTCAGTCTCCGGGTCGATCCAGATAGAGGTTCCAGTATAGCCGGTGTGCCCATAGGAACGACTCCCGAACAGATCGCCGCCATTGGTCGAGTAATCGGAATTTATATCCCACCCCAATCCGCGACCCGCAAACTGCACTTTGTCGTAGACCTCCGTCATTCGGTCCACGGTTAAGGGACTCAAAATTCTCACGCCCTTGAATTCCCCTTTGTTCAACATCATCTGGGCGAAAATGGCCAGATCATCGGCGGTTGAGAACAAACCAGCATTACCAGAAATTCCTCCTTGCACCCGCGCCAGCGGATCATGCACCACGCCGATCAGTGGATGGCCCTCAATCACTTCAGTGGGAACACAAAGCTCGCGAAATCGATCGGCTGGGCAATAAAATGTATGATCCATCCGCAGCGGTTTGAAAATATTTTGCTCGGAAAATTCTGCAACGGTTTGGCCAGTTACCCGCTGAATGATATATGCCAGGGTAATAAATCCCAGACAACTGTATCGAAATGTCGTTCCGGGAGGATCTGTCTTTTTCAATTGAGCGATAAACTTGACCAATGAATCCGTGGGACATGGGACGCCATATTTCATCTCGATTTCCTTAGCATTGGTATAAGCGGGTAATCCACAGGTGTGGGTGAGCAAATGCCAGAGGCGAGCGTCCTCGCTGGGCACACCTGCTTGATCGAAATAGGGCATAAAATCGGGCACAAAATCTTTTACCTTGTCCCACAGCCGAATTCGCCCCTGTTCGACCAGGATCATGATCGAAGTCGCCGTGGCAACTGGTTTGGTGATCGAAGCCAGATCGAAAATCATGTCGATGGTCATGGGGCGTTTCTCTGGCACCCATTGCGAATGGCCAAATGCGCCTCGTAAAACAATCTTACTTTTTCTGCCAACAACGATAGTGGCCCCGGGAAATTCTTGGTTATCAATCGCAGCTTGAATCACCGCAGCGACTCGATTGAGCCGCTGGGAGGACATTCCCACCTCCTCCGGTTTAACCAATGGCAGCGGTTGCGCCAAAACTTCAACTGCGACCCCCCAAAAAAGGACTATTGTCCAGATCCAGAGCGAACTCGCTTTATTCATATCATCCCTTCCCTTTTTGATCAATTTTTTAAACAGCCTCATCCATTCGAAAAGTTGTTTTCATTCTCAGATGTCACTTGAAATTCTAAAATGAAAATTTCTTTTTTAAGTCGCCCACGAAACGCACCAAATTGCACTGAAGATATGTTTTATCTCTCAAGAATTCGTGGTGACCAGTTGCTTCCGCGGCCAAAATGTCTTAGTGTTCCAAGTTCAGCCTTCATCCTTGAATTTTGGGTTTTGGTCTCAGCAATGAAAGGTCTCATAATTGTTGGATCTGGAAATTGAGCTCACTCCGAAACAAACCGTCAGAACCCAATTTCTACGACAGTTCCAATTCCGAGTCCTGAAAACATCCTTATTACCCGAAATTCTAAAATGATTATCCTCAATTACCCCGAGACGCACACCAACCTAAACCAAATGCGTTTTTTGTTTTTTGAATTTCGTGCCATTTCTTGTATTTCGTGGTCAAAGAGACTTGTCATGGTTCGTTTTAGAAATTTGTGAATAATATAAAACGCCACTTTAAATGTCAAGACAAATTTCTAAAAACGGCTTGCTTATTAGGAAATTTTTTTTTATTTTTCAACTCGCCTCGACCGCTGAAAGCAAGCGAGGTGGCAGGTTTTTAGCGTAACACCGATTTTAGCTGAAATGCTCATGGCTGATGAGCGGAATCTTGTTCACGCATGGAATGTTTGAGGGGTGGGAGCCCTGGATCACGAAAAAGCGCGAATGCAAAATGTACCAAAGATCAGGGCAGGATCAAACCCTCATCCTGGATTCGGCCGTTCTATTCATCGATCATGCGATGATTTCGATCTTCCAATAATACCTGAAATTCTAAAATGACCTGAATATTAATCAATAAGCGTTTTTAGACACAGAGCTCCCCAAGCAATCATTGAGGTCACAGAGCAAGTGATAAATATTCATTTCGCTGTGAACTCCGTGATTCTCATTGATCTCTGTGTCACAAGACTGGTACAATGTAACCAGCTTGATTGATCAGCTTTCAGATACCCCAATTTAGAAATTCAGGCGATACTTTTTAAGTTCATTTTTTCGAGAATGACATTAGCGCTGATCGCATTGTTCTCCGCTGCCGCATATTGCGCATTTCTGGTGGCATTACGAATCGGCTTGACCAATCTGGAGGCGGGGCGAGAGCGAAACATTGCAACGATCTCCATTATCGTCGCGATGAGAAACGAGGGAAACAACGGTCGCTCCTGCCTGGAGGCACTGATTCGTCAAAATTATCCAAGGGACAAAATGGAAATCGTGATCGTGGACGATGGATCGACCGATGAGACGCCCCAACTTCTGGAAGAATATCAACAGCGATGCTCATTTATAAAAGTGATTCACAATGATCCCTGCCCGCAAAATTTTGGTGGTAAAAAACTGGCGCTGCGCAATGGGATTGCTGAAAGTTCTGGTGAAATTCTTTTGTTTACTGACGCGGACTGCGCGCCATCGCCTGGCTGGGTCCGTGCGATGACCGCGTATTTTGCGCCTGGTGTTGGCCTTGTTGCAGGCTTTTCACCGCTGCTGGACCCAAAAGATACCTTCATCGGAAAATTATTGCTCATCGATAGTTTGGCAAACGGCACCGTTGCGGCTGGAAGCATCGGGCTGGGCAGCGCTGTCACGTGCACCGGCCGCAATCTCGCGTATCGTCGTCAGGTTTATTTTCAAGTGAATGGCTTTAACGATATCATGCATAGCATCTCAGGGGATGATGATCTGTTCCTCCAACTGGTCCATCGAAAAACCGATTGGCGCATTCGGTTCGCTATTGAGCCATCGACCATCGTTCCCAGCTTTCAAACAAAAACGGTGAAAGAACTCTTTCTTCAAAAGAAACGGCATCTCTCGGCAGGGAAATATTATCCCGTCAAGTTGAAATTGGCCTATTTTGTATTTCATTTTTCCAATATCATGCTTTATCTGTTTTTTTTCACATCGCTGCTAACTGGCCAAAACATTTTATTGTCCATGGCTTTGCTCGGATCAAAATTTTTATTGGATGGATTCGTGCTCCACGCAACTGGAGAATTGTTCGGCTTTCACCCCAAAATGCTTTATCTTTTCGCATGGGAATTGTTCTTCGTCGTTTACCATGTGATAATTGCTCCCCTGTCGTGGTGTGGAAGGATTCGGTGGAAATAGCTGAGCAAATAGTTATCCGTGATGGGCCCTGGTCTGCATTGGTAATACATTTTTAATGCAAAACCTGAAATTCTTGAATGAAAAAGATACCCACCGAACACTCGAAAATACGTTAAAAGCGCTTTTTATTTCTTTTCTTTCGCTTCATTCCGTGTGTTCTGTGGGCAAAGGTTGTTTATAGTTCGCTCCCATGATTCAAAGGATTGGTAGACTCGTCTTAACGCGCAGGGACATACATGGCAGTTCATGAATTCGACATTCTCAATAGTCCGTTGAGCGGAACAAATTTGATTGAGGCAAGTGCTGGGACTGGGAAGACCTATACGATAGCAGGGTTGTTCCTTCGGTTGGTCATTGAGCATAGAATGAAGGTCGATGAAATACTGGTAGTGACCTTTACCGAGGCTGCCACCGAGGAATTGCGGGATCGGATTCGAAAGGCCTTGCGCAAAGCGGAAATTGCATTGTCCCAACAGCACAGTGACGAACAATTCTTCGCCCAGTTAGCCCAGAAATACGCATCGAACCCTTCGGCAGTGCTGTCTCTGCGGGAGGCGATCCGCGATTTCGATCAAGCGGCGATATTCACCATCCATGGCTTCTGCAATCGGATGCTGGATGAAAACGCCTTCGAGAGCGGGGCCCTGTTCGATACCGAGTTGATAACCGAGACGGATCATTTGAACCAGGAGATCGTTAACGACTTCTGGCGCAAATATATTTATCCGGAATCCCCCCTATTCGTGAATTTCGCCTTGACCAATCATTTCACTCCCCAAAAGCTGCTGCAATTTGTCTCCCGGCGCGTAATGAGCCCAGATTTCAGAATCATTCCCTCTGTCGATGCTAATGATGAGGCGAATGAAATTTCATGTCTTCATGCGATCGAACTGGAGTTTCAGCGGAACTGGCAGCAGGCCTGCTCCGCTTGGGAGGCAGCGCGCGCAGAGGTTGAGGCCCTCTTGATCGACAATCCCAATTTGAATCGCCAGCAATACCCACCAGCGAAGATCAAGGTCTGGATTGCGATGATGGATCAAATGCTGGCCGCTGAAGGTAGCGATATAGCATTATTCCCTCAATTTAAGAAATTCACGTCCAGTATGATTGCGAAAGCCCTCAAAAAAAATGGCAAAGCCCCACACCATCCATTTTTTGATCTTTGCGAGAGGCTGCTTCAATCCAGGGATCAATTGGAAACCAGCTATAAACGTCGGTTGATCGATTTGAAACTGAAGCTGTTTTCTTATTGGCAAACCGAGCTGGGGCAAAGGAAAAGGGCAAAGAACATCCAATCGTTCGATGATTTGCTGTGGAAGCTATATGAAGCGCTGAGATCGGCCAGCGGCTCTGATCTGGCGGCAGCGGTCCGTAACAAGTTCAAAGCCGCGTTGATCGATGAGTTTCAGGATACTGATCCAGTCCAATACGCGATATTCAAGGCCATCTTTCAACATCCGAACAGTATTTTGTTTTTGATTGGCGATCCCAAGCAGGCGATCTATGGCTTTCGGGGGGCCGATATCTTCGCCTATATGGATGCAGCCCGTGAGGTTGCCCATCGATATACCCTCAGTTGTAATTGGCGCTCCGATCCTTGCTTGATCGCTGCAATCAATACAGTGTTCGGCCATTGCAAGCTGCCGTTCGTTTTCGATGAAATTACCTTCCAGCCAGCAAAAGCTGCGGATCGCCTGGATAGAGTCCAGCTAACCATCAATCAGCGCAAGGAGCCAGCGCTTCAGTTATGGCTGATAAAAGCAAGCGAATCCCTTGAACCTGAAAAATTGATCCCAAAGAGCGAAGCTCGGCCAATTATCTATCGCGCCGTTGCGGCAGAAATCTGCCGGCTGCTCACCATGAGCCAGCAACGGTCTGTGATGATTGGAGATCAACCGATTCAGGAAATGGATATTGCGGTGCTGGTGCGCCGGAATAGCGAGGCTATGGCCCTGCAACGTGCACTGTTCAGCCTGAATATCCGCAGCGTGCTGTTCAGCACCGCCAATTTATTCGATTCCCATGAAGCGCTGGAAATGCAACGGCTGCTGGAAAGCATTGCCCAGCCGAATGATGAGCATCGATTGAGAGTTGCATTGGCGACGGATCTAATGGGACATTCGGCAGAGGCCATTGACGAGCTGACGCGTGATGATCTTGCCTGGGAGGCCTGGTTGGTGCAGTTTCGCAATTATCATGAGTTATGGCGTCGACGCGGGTTCTTCCAGATGTTTCGGCAATTGCTGGTCGAACAGCACGTGCTCCCCCGGCTGATGGCCTTTCCCGATGGTGAGCGCCGGTGTACCAATGTGCTCCATCTCGCCGAGCTGCTCCATCAGGTGGCCATGGAGCGCAATTTGGGGATGACCGCACTGCTGAAATGGCTGGCCGAGCAGCGGGATCGCAACGTCCCTCGGTTGGAGCAACATCAGCTTCGTCTCGAGACCGATGAAAACGCGGTCAAATTGGTGACAATTCATAAAAGCAAGGGCCTGGAATATCCAATCGTTTTCTGCCCGTTCAGTTGGGATGGGTCCACGATCAGCAATGCGACGGACTATCTATTATTTCATGATAAGGCCAATCAGCGTCTGCTGACATTGGATTTGGGAACTGATTCGCGCGAAGAAAATCGACGGCAAGCAGAGAAGGAACAATTGGCTGAAAACCTCAGGCTGCTTTATGTGGCATTGACCCGAGCCAGGCACCGGTGTTACTTGGTTTGGGGTCGATTTAATGAGGCTGAGAGCTCAGCCCCCGCTTACCTGTTCCATCAGGCTGATGGCCATGATTTCGAGACCATTTTTAATGCTACCTGCTCCCGATTCAAATCGCTGACAGATGACGCCATTTTTCAAGAGCTCCAAACCGTTGCCAATCGATCGGAGCAGACCATCCAGCTCGTTCAATTGGAGAATCAGCCTGTCGAAACGTATCACCCCCAAGGAATGGAACTCCAGCAGCTTTGCTATCAACCTTTTCGCGGTTATATCGATTCGAGCTGGCGCATCTCCAGTTATTCCTCGCTGGTTTCTCGAATTTCCTATGCGGCTGAGCTACCCGATTATGACCCACCAGCGGTGACGCTTCCCGCAGAGCCAATAATCAGCCCAACACCAGAGCCCCTTAGCACCCCTGATCATATTCGGGCCTTTCCTCGAGGCAATAAAGCTGGGATCTTTTTTCACAAAATTTTTGAGCTCATCGATTTCCAGGATCTTTCTCTGGCAAACACGCGCCTGATCGTGGGGGAAAAATTGCTCGAATTCGGCTTCGAATCAGAGTGGCAATCGGCTATTCTGGATATGATCCAAAAAGTGCTGAAGCTGCCGCTTGATCCCCAGCAGCCCGATTTTACCCTTTCGAAAATCTCCCCCCAGCAGCGACTGAACGAGTTGGAGTTCTATTTTCCATTGAAATCGATTTCGTCCCAGAAATTAAAAAACGTCTTTGAGCGTTTTACTGGGAAGAAATTATCGCAAACCTGGCCTGAGCAGATCGGCCGGCTCAATTTTGCGCCGCTGCGCGGATTCATGAAGGGCTTTATGGACCTGGTCTTTCAATACGATCAGCGGTTCTATTTGATCGATTGGAAATCCAACTTCCTGGGCGATGAGATCGAAGATTACGACCCGGCGCGATTGCAAACGGCGATGGAGCAGGAGTTCTATCCGTTACAATATATGATCTACACCGTGGCGCTGAATCAATATCTCAAACGGCGCTTGACAGGATACCGGTATGAGAGGCATTTCGGTGGCGTGTTTTACATCTTTCTGCGCGGCGTCGATCCAGCGATGGGACCAGATTACGGCATTTATCGGGATCGCCCTGATGTTGAATTGGTGAACGAATTGGAGAATCTGTTGATCGATAAAGATTTCATAGAACACTGATTACACAGATGACGCGGATTTGCCCGGAGAACAATCAAACAATAATCCGCGAATATCAGTGTCCTCCGCGTTATCCGCGTTCTATTTTCACCATGGTTCTTTCTTGCCCAGGTTTGGCACATTGGTGAGCACGATGCGCAAAACAGAAAATCATAATTTCGCTATCTCCTTTTGGGTTTGGCGCCCGTAAGGCAACCAGGCGGTTTGGCAATCAGATCAAAAATAGCAAATCCTGAAGCGATCATCTATTTGGACAATTTTAAGTTTTTCATTTAAGCACAAAGCATCGACCAGGCATTATGGAAACGCAGGTTAAAAGTATTCTTCAGCAAAGCGATCAATTCTCTAATTTGGATCTTCACTTTGCCAGTTTTCTGACCAGGCTCGATGAGAATTGGACTTCGGAGCTTTATTTGGCGGCGGCGTTGGTCTCTCGCTCCCGAAGCCAGGGGCACGTCTGCCTGGACCTCAAGCAGATGGCTGGAACGGATTTACTTGATGGCAAGGAGGGCAAGCGCATCACCTGCCCCCAATTGAATAACTGGCTCGATTTGCTGCGGCGTAGCTCTGTCGTCGGCAAGCCTGGCGATTTCAAACCGTTGATTTTGGACGAAGCTGGCCGGCTTTATCTCTATCGCTATTGGGACTATCAGCAACGACTGGCCGACTCCATTCGCCAGCGCATCGGACAACCAGATCTGGAGGTGGATTGGGAGTCCTTCAAAGAAAAACTGGATCGGTATTTTCCCGCATCGACGGATGGCGAGATCGATTGGCAAAAAGTGGCAGCCATGGCTGCATTCCAAAAGAGATTCTGTGTGATTTCCGGAGGACCGGGTACTGGCAAAACCACCACGATTGTCAGGCTCATGGCATTGCTGTTAGAGAATGGCCCTCTTCGAATCGCGCTGGCTGCGCCAACCGGCAAAGCCGCTGCCCGAATGCAGGATGCGATCAAACAGACCAAACGCAGCTTGAATTGCGATGAAACCATCCTTGCTGCCATCCCGGAACAGGCATCGACGATTCACCGACTGCTGGGCACGATCCCCAATTCTCCTTATTTCCGATACAATGCCCAAAATCCCCTGCCGCTGGATGTGATGATCGTGGACGAAGCCTCGATGGTCGATCTGGCGCTGATGTCCAAATTGGTCCAGGCGCTTACTGCCGGCTGTCGGTTGATATTGGTCGGCGACAAAGATCAACTGGCCTCGGTGGAAGCCGGAGCTGTGCTGGGCGATATTTGTGACACTGGCACCGAGCATCCCTATTCTGCCCAGTTTTGTACGCAGGTAAAGGCGATCACTGGTTTCGATTTGTCACCAGCAAGCCCGTCACCCTCATCGGGTCTTCAAGATGCCATTGTGCAATTGAGTAAAAACTACCGGTTCGCCAGCAATAGCGGGATCGGTGCTGCCAGTCGCCTCGTCAATCAAGGGGATGGCGCAGGCGCCATCGCCATTTTGCAGGATCCCAAATTTGCCGATGCCCAATGGATCCCGCTGCCTCCAGCCAATATTCTCCCCTATCGGCTCAGAGAAATTATCATCTCCAGTTATAGCCAATATCTGCAAGCTAATGACCCAATCGAAATCTTGCAGCGGTTCGACCGATTTCGTGTCCTCTGCGCTCTGCGCGATGGGCCTTATGGGGTGAATTCAATCAACTCGATCATTGAAATGCTGTTGCGCCAGGAGAAATTGATCGAGTTGGACCAGCCGTGGTATCACGGTCGGCCTGTCATAATCACTCGCAATGACTATCAACTCAAGTTATTCAATGGTGATATTGGCATTGCCCTGCGCGATCCAGAATCGGACAATGAGCTCCGAGTCTTTTTCATCGATACAGACGAAACGGTGCGGAAATTTCATCCGTTCCGGTTGCCGGATCACGAGACGGTTTTCGCCATGACCGTTCATAAGAGCCAGGGCTCAGAATTCGATCATGTCCTCCTGCTTCTCCCCGATCGCGACGCTCCGATTTTGACGCGAGAGTTGATCTACACCGGTCTCACCCGGGCCAGAATCGGCGTACAGGTTTGGGGAACCGAAGCCATTTTTAAAAACGCGGTCTCTCGCCGCATCCAGAGAACTTCTGGATTAAGGGATACGTTATGGAAAAACGTATGAGATATAAGAAGGGAATAAAAGATGAATACCCCGACTACCATCCGATGCGCAGTTTTTTGATCCTGATGATCGCTACACTCTCGTGCGCTAAAAAAATCTATCAGACCGCCTACCCGACTTTGAACGATGGACGATACGATTCGGAATTTCCTTACAAGAATTGTTCAAAGGAGTTGCAGGAGATCAGCGAGACAGTGACGCGCGTCTTTTGTAATACGATATACAAATCATATTCCTTTTCGGTCGATCAAAAAATCAAGTCGACCTCAATCACAGATCGATTGTTGGCAACAGCGATAGGTACTGCCGATCTCAAAAATACCGTATCTGGGACGGCAACCGTCATTTACTCTCAGCCGGATCGTCTGGCGCTGCTCACCTGCGCCCACGTGGTCGTCAAACCAGATACTATCGTTAGCTATTTCATGTCCGAATCCAGTTCCTCAGAAAAATTCGTCCAATCGGTCGCCATTAAACAGCAACAACAGATCCTGGTCTTTGGCATGCCAGAGGACGGGCTTTTCGAGGTGCTATTGGCCGATGAACAAAATGACATTGCCATTCTGGGGAAGAAGCTCAAATCCGCTGCCGCCACCAAAATTGTGGTCCTCAATTATCCGTTCGGCAACGCCAGGGAACTGGAATGGGGTTCATTCGTCTATGTGATCGGCTATCCCATGGGGTATAAGCTGATCAGCAAAGGGATTGTGAGTCAACCGGATCGGGATAAAAAAGGCGGCTTTTTGACTGATGCCCTATTCAATCCTGGCCTCAGTGGCGGCATTCTGCTGGCAGTACGCGATGGTGTCCCCAATTTCGAAGTCGTGGGAATCACCACCTCTGCGGCGGCCGAAACCGAGACCGTGTTGGTGCCAGAACGCGACAAAAGCTACGATGAGACCATCCCCTACCAGGGCAAAATCTATGTGAATACCAAAAAAACGATTAGTTATGGGATTACCAAAGCGATCTCTGCTGAATCGATCCTGGGATTGATTCGCGAGAAGCGCGAGGAGCTATTAAAGAAGGGATATGATTTTCAGAATCTGATTGAACAGCGTCCCAGGCCAATGTAATCAGAGACGGATATTCAGAATGTCAAACAAAAATTTGGTCAGAATCCTCTTCCTTGCGGATACGCACCTCGGTTTCGATTTGCCGATTCGCCCCAGAATTGAACGCCGGCGCCGGGGAGATGATTTCTTCAACAATTATCATCTTGCCCTCCAGCCTGCGTTCAAAGGAGAGGTCGATCTGGTGATCCATGGAGGCGATCTGTTCTTTCGCAGCCGCGTGCACCCTAAAATCATCCAGCGAGCTTTTGATCCCTTGCTCCAAATCGCTGAACTTGGCATTCCGATTTACCTGGTTCCAGGGAATCATGAGCGCTCCAACATCCCCCGCTCGTTGTTCGAGACGCATAAGTTGATCCACATATTCGATACGCCCCGAACATTTTATCTCACCAAAAATGAAATCACGCTGGCAATCGCTGGATTTCCATATTATAAAAATGGCATCAGAAACGATTTCAAGAAGGTCATCGCTCAAACCAATTATCGAAAAGACCAAGCTGATGTGCGATTGCTTTGTCTGCATCATATCGTGGAGGGGGCGCAGGTAGGCATTCAAAATTACACTTTTCGATCAGGCGAGGATGTGATTCAAGGCAAAGATATTCCCTCTGATTTTCTGGCAGTGCTGTCGGGACATATTCATCGCTGGCAGGTGCTGACCAAAGATTTAGCCGGTCATTCATTGAAAGCACCGGTACTTTATCCTGGGGCAATCGAGAGAACTTCCTTTGTTGAACGGGCGGAGCCAAAAGGCTATTTGTTCATCGAAGTTGGTTTGTTTAAAAATTTAACTTCCCCTGGGATAAAATGGACTTTTCAGGAGTTGCCAACTCGACCCATGTCGGTTATCGAACTAAATTTTGATAGTGTTGCATCTCAAAATCTAATCTTAGTTGTCAAGAAACAACTAGCTGGTTTAGACCCAAATAGTATTGTTCAGTTGAGAATTCATGGATGCCCTGGTGGGCAGCGTCATTTTCCCATCAAAATAGACTGGCTTAGATCCATTGCACCAGTGACCATGAATATCGAGATCGCTCCACTTTGAGATGGAGTCCATCTCGGAGATGGACTCCATCTCTCGTAAACGAAAGAGAATTTTTATGACCAGAAGAGAAATTGTAACTCGCACTATCCGCTTTCAGGGTGCACCGCGCCTGCCTTATGATTTTCCCGAGAAATTTGGTTCAGACTTTTATTGGATCAACATGTCCCCTACCCCGGATGCGCGTCCCCGCACTGGCGTCGATGAATGGGGTGCCGTTTGGGAGAATATCGGGGAGATGGTGCTCGGCGAAGTCAAGGATTTCCCTTTGAAAAATTGGAACGATTTCAAAAAAATGATCATCCCGAACGTTCACGATCCGCAGCGATGGCAACATCTGGCAAACTTGCTCGAACAAGCGGGAGACAAATTCATTCTGGCGCAGGGGATTTCCATTTACGAGCGAGTCCATTTCATTCGCAGCCTTGAAAACACCTGGCTGGATATTTATGATCATCCCGAGGAATTGGGGCGATTGATCGATCTGCTGGTGGAAATGAATCTCAGCGCCATCGAACGGTATGCGGAGTTGGGAGCACACGGCTATATTTTTGCCGATGACTGGGGCTTGCAAAATCGACTCATGATCGCTCCAAATAAATGGCGCGAGATCTGGAAGCCACGCTATGCCCGTATCTTCAAAGCCGTCCACGATGCAGGCATGCTGAGCTTCCTTCATAGCTGCGGCTACATCGTCGATATTCTCGACGATCTGATCGAGATCGGCCTCGATGTGATCCACATGGACCAGCAGGAGAACATGGGGTTGGAATTGCTGGGCAGACGGTTTGGTGGCCGCATCACTTTTTTTTCGCCAGTAGATATTCAACAAACCATGGTGCATGGGTCGCTGGAAGAGATTCGCGCCTATTGTCGACAGATGGTTCGATTATTGGGCCGGCCAAATGGTGGCTTCATTCCGCGCTGGTACTCTGACCCTGTCGGCGCAGGACATCGCCAGGAGGCGATCGATGCCATGTGCGAGGAGTTTCTGCGGGTCAGTACTTGTAGAACAAGATGGCATCGTGTCCAATGAATAGAGTGGGACAAAATAGCATTTTTCTACCGGGCAATGTAGGACAAGATCTCATCACGTCCAACGGGCAATGTAGGAAAAGATGGCAACTCGTTGTAGAGCTGATAGGACGCCTTCCTTTACCATAAATTTCGCTTGCAAATGTTATCAACATTTATTAACTTTTATTGAGATTGAAAGCGCCACATGTTAAACTAAAGCATGGTGTTTGCCTGGAAAACTTTAACCTACGAAAGCATCGAGAAATTGACACAACCATTGTACATGACCGAAGAAGAATTTGTCAAATTTTGTGATGAAGACACGAAACCCGAATACATCGACAGGGAGGGCATTGTTCATTCACCAGTCTCTAATAAGCATAGCAGATTGGCAAGTTTTCTTTCCAACATCATCCAATTCTGTGTTGATCAACACAAATTTGGTACAATATGGGCCAGAAATTTTCAGGTTCAGCCGCGACCGGGGTTACGCAGGGCGCCCGATTTAATATTTGTTGCAAGCGAGAACCAAAGGAATATTACCAATACGGAGGTTGATGGTCCACCTGATTTGGTCGCCCAAATTTTTTCCTCTCACGATGTCGAAAGAGATTGGCGACTGAAGTATTTAAAATATGAAAAAGCTGGGATAGATGTATCGGATAATCGATCCAATTTATCAAAAGATGAGCATTTCCTGTTTGAACGAACAATGCCCATACGAGGCTCAAAAAGCTGAAAACAAAATTCTGAAATCAAAATTATTGCCTGGCTGCTGGATTAAGCCTGAGTGGTGATGGGAGAATTCATTGCCCAACGTAATCACGTTTGCAAAAGAATTGAATATCAAAATTGAATAGTAGTAGACTGTTAGCATTTTTTATTTGTATTGATTCCAAATTGAAACTCATTCAAAAATCACTTGACTTTCTGAAAAAAAATTGTAATATTATCTCGCCCAAATAAAATATTCGACCTGGAAGTCTTACGATCTATTCATTTATCTAAAAAATTTTTTAGAAGGGATGATATGAAATTCAATCACAAATCAATAGCGAATGGACTCTTGGTCATTCTCATCATAGCTTTCGCCTGTCAAAAATCCACCCAAACGAAACAAACCGAACCAGTCATCGCCGAAGTCACCATTCCAGTCCAGGGCATGACCTGCGGCAGTTGCGAGCATCATATCGAAACCGAGGTCATTCGCAAAGCGGGGGTCATCGAAATCAAGGCAGATCATGTCAAAGCACTCGCTTATATTAAATATGACAGCAGCAAAATTTCGCTCGATGATTTGGTAGCGGCGATTAATGAGACGGGGTATCGGGCGAGTAAGCCAGTGATTAGTGAGCAGTGATCAGTTTAAGGTCTTCAAGCGATAATTAGCAAGGGGATGGTTAAAATTGATTCTTTCGAATGTCGAAAACCTGAGTTCGCCCATTTCAAAGGTTAGAGACTTTTGAAATGATTACTAAAAAATGTGAGGAAGGAAATGAGACGGATCATTATGTTTGCCTTAATATGGATCATCGGGGCGGCATTCATTGGGCTTGTTAGAGCGCAGGATGAGAAGATCGAAGTCGGCATCATCGAGAAATTGGGGAATTACATCCCGACCGATGTGTTCTTTTATGATGAAAAAGGCGATTCGGTGGCCTTGAAGGATTTGATCGATAAACCGACGATTCTCTCGTTTGTCTATTTCCGCTGTCCTACGATTTGTCCCAGGATGCTGGCGGAACTATCCCTGCTGCTGGAAAAAATCGATCTGGAGCCAGGGAAAGATTTCAATCTCATCACCATCAGCTTCGACCCGACCGATACACCCGCCAATGCGGCGGATAAGAAGATGAATTTCATGAAATCGATCCAGCGGCCGCTGCCCGAAAACGCCTGGCGCTTTCTCACAGGCGACATCAATAACATCGCCAGCATCACCGAGGCTGTGGGCTATCGCTTCAAAAAAGATCGGCAGGATTTCATCCACCCCTCGGCCATCATCGCTCTCTCGCCCGACGGCAAGATCATCCGCTACATCATGGGGCTGAGCTACCTGCCGTTCGATGTGAAGATGGCCATCATCGAAGCGGCCGAGGGAAGAGTCGGTCCTACGATCAATAAAGTTCTGTTGTACTGCTTCAGCTACGATCCCCAGGGACGAACGTATGCGATGAACGTCACCAAGATCGCAGGGACAATCATTCTGTTTTTGGTGGCGGTATTCGCTCTCTTTTTGGTGATCAAGTCCCGAACGAAAGGTAAGTAAAAAAAGCCTTATAATGGTTGTAATCGAAGCTTTTCGAAAGCTTCGAGCTTTATGCTATTGCCCAGCGCTTTTGGCACTTTTGGTCAAGAATTTGGCTGTCTCAGAATACTATTAGATTATAGATTGCGGTTCGACAGCGCTGGGAAAGCTCCTGAATTGAATAAAAAAACCATTGTGAAGATACACAACCTAAGCAAAGATTAATTTGCAAATATCATTGTTAAGGGTTAGGAATTCAGACTGATCTCCTCGCTTGGAGCGATGAAATCAGTCGTAACGAGCATATATTAACGAGGCACTATTTATGGCTCATGACGCAGCAATTGCTACCACCCATCCTGTTAGCTTTTTAGAGGAACGAGGCCGATTTACGGGCATCCTGTCCTGGATTTTCAGCACCGATCACAAGCGCATTGGCATTTTGTATTTGTTCTCCATGCTCGCCATGTTTTTGGTGGGCGCAACTTTCGCCTTTTTGATGCGGCTGGAGTTGATCGCCCCAGGAAAGACCATTATCGAGCCGCAGACCTATAATTCATTTTTCACCCTACACGGCGTGATCATGATTTTCCTGTTCATCATTCCCAGTATCCCAGCGGCGTTCGGCAACTTCTTTCTGCCCATTCAGATCGGGGCTAAAGATGTGGCCTTTCCCCGCTTGAACCTGCTGAGCTGGTGGCTATACATTACAGGGGCGGGACTGGCAATTTATTCGTTGCTCAGCGGGGCAGCTCCAGCCGACACGGGCTGGACGTTCTATGCCCCGTACAGCATCCGCACGGGCACGAATGTCTCGTTGACGGTTTTTGCGGCGTTCGTGCTGGGCTTTTCATCCATTTTAACGGGCGTCAATTTTATAACCACCATCCATCGCATGAGGGCGCCTGGCATGGGCTGGTTCAAGATGCCGCTGTTCCAGTGGGCGCTCTATGCCACGGGCTGGATCCAGATCATCGCCACGCCCATCGTGGGCATTACGCTGCTGCTGGTGATTTTTGAACGGGCGTTCGGTATCGGCGTGTTCGATCCCACTAAGGGCGGCGACCCGATCCTGTATCAGCATCTGTTCTGGATTTATTCCCACCCAGCCGTGTATATCATGATCCTGCCAGGTATGGGTGTGATCTCGGAGATGATCCCTGTCTTTGCCCGACGGACGATCTTCGGCTACAAGTTCATCGCCTTCTCCAGTCTGGCCATTGCCTTTTTCGGCTCGCTGGTCTGGGGGCATCACATGTTCGTGAGCGGCCAGAGCTACACCGCTGATGTGGTTTTTTCGCTGCTCACCTTTTTGGTCGCTATCCCCAGCGCCATCAAGGTGTTCAACTGGGTGGCGACGCTATACAAAGGTTCCATCGAGCTGGAATCGCCCATGCTGTTTTCGCTGGCGTTCATCTTTTTGTTCTCCATCGGCGGCTTAACAGGCCTGATGCAGGGGGCGCTGGCGGTGAATGTGCATATCCACGATACTTCCTTTATCGTCGGCCATTTTCATTACGTGATGTTCGGTGGCACTGGCTTTGCCTTCTTCGGAGCACTGCATTACTGGTTCCCCAAGATGTTCGGCAAAATGTACAACCGCAAGCTGGCCAAAATCGCCTGGGGCTTCATGTTCGTCGGATTCAACACGCTCTATTTCCCGCTGCTGGTGATTGGCTGGCAGGGCATGCCGAGGCGCTATTACGATTACCTGCCCCAGTTCCACACAGGCCATTTGATCTCCACCATCGGCAGTTGGATTTTGATCACGGGCATTCTGCTGGTACTTTACAATCTGGGCCGAGCCCTGATCAAAGGCGAAAAGGCGGGCCAAAATCCCTGGGGCGGCGCCACATTAGAATGGCAGACCTCGACGCCGCCACCACTGGAAAATTTTGAGAAGATTCCAGAAGTGAAAAGAGATCCGTACGATTTCAAGGGAATCGTAGCATCGTGAAGCAATCTAATAATGCTCAAACAACAAATAGCAAATTTCAAAGGGGTCAGTCAAGCCTGGGGAGAGTCAAGTCAAATCATGCTCGAAAACGAAATGATGTCGTGACATGACACATTTTGTTTGAAAATTGAGATATGCATTTTGAATTTTATTTGATTTTTGGATTTTGCTTTTTGATATTTGCATGATTGCTGGAAAAAACAGATTGATATTTTGATTTAAAAAATACCCAACTACACAAAGGGAGAATCCTTCTCATGGTTGGCACAACTGAATTTGCTGTGGCAAAACATAGTGACTACACAGGCGCCAAGATCGGCATGTGGCTGTTTCTGTTTACCGAGCTGTTGCTGTTCGGCGGCATGTTCGTGCTCTACTCGGTTTATCGCTATAAGTACGCCCACGATTTTCACATCGCTGCTTATGAATTGAACCAGTTGATGGGCGCCATCAATACGGTCATTTTGCTCACCAGCAGTCTGACCATGGCGCTGTCCATTGCGGCGCTGCAGCGAGCCAATCGCAAGCTGTCCAATATATTTCTGATCATCACCATCGCTCTGGGCGTGCTGTTTTTAGTCAATAAATATTTCGAATGGAGCGCCAAGATCGAGCATGGCATTTATCCTAATTCGCCCCTATTGGCTCGTAGTTTTAATAATGGCGAAACGCTGTTCTTCGGCCTCTATTACGCCATGACAGGTTTGCATGGATTGCACGTGGTCATTGGCATTGGCGTGTTGACTTTTATGCTCTATTTCATCAATCGCCAGCCCACGACCCAATTCGCCATCGAGCCAGCAGAGGTCGATAATCTGCGGGGTTCACAATTGAAGATAGAGGACAAAGACGGCAGAACCATCTGGGGCGGAGCCAGAATCGGCAATTCGGTGCGTCGCATTTCGATCACTTTCAAGAGTTATCTGAATGACGAAACGTTCGATCGTAGCAATTTGACCAAGCTGGAAAATTCGGGCCTGTACTGGCATCTGGTGGATATTATCTGGATATTTTTGTTTCCGTTGTTTTATTTGATCACTTAGATTTTAGGACTTTTAAAGAATAATCTCCAACGGATTGACACAACCCAACGGATTTTGTTTTTGGGCTTTTATCAGTTGGGTTGTTTCTATCCGGTGGGAAAAATGCAAAGGAAGAGATTAGCGGTATTATGTTTATCCAAATGGTTATCGTGATACGAAATTTTTCCCGCTGATGATAAGACGACCATTGAAATATCATAAAAAATTATTATCGAAAGTTGCATCAATCCATAGAGAATAAAATCCGTTGGGTTGTTTCTATCCGTTGGTTAAAAATGTGGAGCGAAAAAATGTCCCATCCCAAATCCGAACATCATCTCGTCAATTACAGCACCTACATCCTGATCTGGCTGGCACTGATCGTCCTCACGGGGCTTACCGTGGCTGTGGCAGGAACGAACCTGGGCGGCTTCAGCGTGTGGACGGCCATCCTCATCGCAGCGATCAAAACCACGCTGGTGCTGATGGTGTTTATGCATCTAAAATACGAGCGGCCGCTGTTTCGCTGGATGGTGCTGGTGGTGCTCGTGGCCATTACCATTTTCATTGTGTTCACATTCTTTGATGTCTCATATCGATAGGTGAAATTATGATCGTTGACACAGCGAATATCCCGCAAACCGTCAATAACGTCTTTTATTTTATCCTGGCCATCTCCGTGGTGCTGCTATTGCTCATTACGTTCCTGATGGTATTTTTTGTCATCAAATATCATCGCAAGCGGAACAAAGAGCCCAAGGATATCGAGGGCAATACCTGGCTGGAGATCACCTGGACCGTCATCCCCACCATTCTGGTATTGGGCATGTTTTACTACGGCTGGATCGGCTACAAAATGATGAAAGATGTGCCCGAGGATGCGATGACCATCAACGTCACGGGCCGCATGTGGTCGTGGCTGTTTGAGTATCAGGATGGCATCCAGAGCGACACGCTGTACGTGCCTGTGGCAAAGCCGATCCGCATCAATTTGAAATCCCAGGATGTGCTGCATAGCTTTTACATCCCTGCGTTTCGGGTGAAGCACGATGTGGTGCCTGGCAATGAGCAGGGCTACGTCTGGTTCCAGCCCCAGGAGCTAGGCTCGTACGATGTGTTTTGCGCCGAGTATTGTGGACAGCAGCATGCCTACATGAAGACCAAACTGGTGGTGCTGCCCGAAGCCGATTTTCAAGCCTGGCTGATCAAAAAAGGTAGCAGTGTTCCTGCAGCCGATTCGATCGCTACCAGTTCCATGCTGCCGCCATCACCCGCCGAGCCGAAAGCAGCGCCAGTCAAAACCGAGGCGGCCCAAGAAATTCCCCGTGGCCTGGCCCTGCTGAACGAATATCAGTGCACCGCCTGCCACTCGCTGGACGGCTCGCTGCTGGTAGCCACAACTTTCAAAGGCATTTTCGGCAGGAAACAGATCGTGCTCACCGATGGCAAGGAGCGAAGGATCACCATTGACGAGGCATATTTCAAGAAATCCATTTTGGAACCCAACGCCGATATTGTGAAGGGCTTCGATCCGATCATGCCTGAAGCGGAGGGGATTACGGAGGAGGAGATTCGGGAGATGATTGGGTATGTGAAGGGATTGAAGTGAAATTGATTTTGGGTCTCAAAATCAAAAGGATTTATCAGCAAAAGAGGCATTAAGATATGTTTGAGAAAGCCGAAATTAAAAAGGATTTTGAGCTGAATCATCGAATAGTAGTCTTTGAGGGTGACTGTTTGAATTTATTAACCACCATTCCATCAAACTCTATTCAATTGGTCGTCACCTCGCCACCGTACAATCTTGGCAAGGAGTACGAAAAAAAGCTGGTGCTCAAAGATTATTTAGAACAGCAAGCGAGAGTTATTGAAGAATGCTTTCGTGTGCTGAAAGACTCTGGCAGCATTTGCTGGCAGGTCGGCAACTATGTTGACAATGGTGCTATTATTCCTCTGGATACCATTCTATATCCTATATTCCATGATTTAGGAATGAAAATGCGAAATCGAATTATCTGGCATTTCGAGCATGGCCTTCATTGTTCCAAGCGATTTTCGGGTAGATATGAAACGATCATTTGGTTTACCAAATCAGATGATTATGTTTTTAATCTTGACCCAGTGAGGGTGCCACAAAAATATCCAGGGAAGAAGTATTTCAAAGGCCCGAAGGTTGGCCAGTTATCTAGTAATCCACTGGGCAAAAATCCAGGCGATGTATGGTTAATACCTAATGTAAAAAGCAACCATGTTGAAAAAACCATTCATCCTTGCCAGTTTCCCGTAGAGCTTATAGAACGTTTGGTTCTTTCGATGACGAATGAAGATGATTGGGTGGTTGATCCATTTCTGGGTACAGGAACTACAATTGTGGCAGCCATTCGACATCGAAGAAGAGGAGCAGGTGCAGAAATATTCGAGAAATACATTAAGATAGCTCATGATCGGATTGACCAGGAGATGAGAGGTACTCTAAAAACCCGTCCCATGTTCAGACCAGTTTATGATCCAAATGAAGCGGGTAACAAATTAGCAGCAACTCCGTGGAAATACAAACCAGAAATAACTCAGATGGTTCTGATGGATTCAGACGAATAAAAAGAAGAGCAATTTTATGAAGATCATTGAAACCTATTCGCATTTAAATGGTCTGGAGTTTCTGTTGGTTCATCAGCGTAAGCTGTGGAAAGAAATCCAAAATGTCATTTTTTCAGTTGATGCGGAGAGTTGCAAAACTAAGGTCTCAAAAGAAAAGACAAAAGTTGGAAAATTGCTTTATAGCCCAATTCAATTAAATGCCAGTTTCAAAAAGCTTTTGGTAGATTTAGGATGGGAAGAGAGCCGAGTCAGCTATTGGGTTACCAGGAATGAAAAGCTCATCCGCAAGACCTTAGCAATGTCACCTGACGAACAGAAAAAAGAAATTGAAGCCAATGGTGAAACTCCGATCTTCAGCTATAATCAAACCGATTATGTAAAGGATCGGGTGGCAATTGAAGTTCAATTCGGAAAATACGCCTTTGTTGCCTATGATCTCTTCGTGAAACATCTTGCATTTTATATCGGGGATAAAATCGACGTCGGCATTGAAATTTTGCCCATGAAATCGCTCCAAGCGCAAATGAGCTCAGGCGTACCCTATTATGAAGGTGAATTATATAATGTGATCCGCCAGGGTAGAGGTGTACCCGCTGTGCCTCTGGTGATCGTTGGGATTATGCCTTGAGAAATTTGAAAGAAATAGAATTCCATTTATGCTAAAAAACTGGCACAAAAATTTAATTGCTCTCATCAAGCTCAAAATCACCACCGCCGTCGCCATCACAACGGCCGTGGGCTATATTTTGGCAGTGGAGCAATTATCATTAAAAATTTTCGTTCCGATGCTCGGCATCTTTCTTTTGGCCTGCGGCTCATCGGCGTTGAATGAATGGCAAGAGCGAAACTTCGATGGCCTCATGCGCCGCACCCAACAGCGGCCATTGCCTGCCCATCGGATGAAACCGAAAACGGTGATATTTATCATCCTGATTTTATCGGCAGCAGGGACATTGATTCTTTACTTTGGCACCAACCTACGGGCGACACTGCTGGGTTTGTTCGCTCTGGCCTGGTACAATGGCGTCTATACGCCGCTCAAAAGAAAAACCGCCTTTGCTGCTGTGCCTGGGGCGTTGATCGGCGCCATCCCGCCCATGGTCGGTTGGGTTGCTGGTGGTGGAAATATTTTCGATCCAAGGATCATATTGATTGCCAGCTTCTTCTTCATCTGGCAGGTGCCCCATTTCTGGCTGCTGCTGTTGATGTCGGGCGATGACTATCAGCGGGCGGGATTACCATCGCTGACCAGAATTTTTTCGACCGCTCAGATCGCCCGTATCACATTTATCTGGACCCTGACAACAGCCCTGGCTGCATTGATCATTATCAATTTCATCGAAATGCAGTCTGTGCTGATTAAAGTTATCGTTCTCATCATGGCCGCAAGCCTGGCCTGGCTGGCGATAAACATCTTGCAGGCCGAACAACGGTTATGGCGCTTCAAACAGGCCTTTATTGGCATCAACATCTTTGCCCTGTTGGTGACTCTTTTCCTGGCGATTGACAAATTGATGAACGTTTTATGAGGTAATTTTCCCATGCAATTTTCCGATCAATTCACCCTGCTGGCCACGCCAGCCCATCTGTCGCTGGTCAAAATATTGCTGCTGATCATGTTCCTGTTACACCTGCCCTACATGGGACTGCTGATCGGCAGTTCGTTTCTTTCGGTCTGGTTTAATTTTCTGGGTCGAAAAAATAAGAATCAGCAGCACTCGACCTTTGCCAGGGATCTGATCGAGCTGGCGGCATTCAACAAGAGCATCGGCTTGGTACTGGGCGCTTTGCCGCTGCTGGTGATAGCGTTGATCTATTCCCAGATCCTGTACGGCGGCAATGCGGTGACGCTGCATTATCTGATCTATTCCTTCCTGCCGATCCTGTTGGGATTGATCGGCGTTTACATCTATCGCTTCACCGTGCGCAGCGAAAAGACCGTTTATGCGCTGGTGGGCGCTCTGGGCGTGCTGTTGCTACTGGCAGGTTATTTTGTGTTCATCGCCAGCATCGCCCGTTTCCACGATCCTGAAAAATGGGTCTTCATCAAAAATCCCGTTCAGGTTTTGATCGGCTGGCACGCCATCGGCAATTACCTGGCCTTTATCACCAGTTCCTTCGCCATTACGGGGATCGGCATTATTTTCTTTTTCTTCGCCTGGGGCAAAAAGCTGTCCAGCGACGCCACCGCTTATGCTGCTTATGTGAAAAAATTCGGCCTGACCATCGGTCTGATTTTTACGCTGCTGACGCCCCTGTTCATCATCTTTGGATTGATCAATCTGCCCGACATTGCTTATTCCTATTCCCTCATCGCTATGTCGATCGTATTGCTGATCCTGCTGGGAGTGGTCAGCAATATATTAGCGAAGATGCTGCAAGGGGCGTCCATCAAATTGGGAATTACCGCATTTATCCTATCGATCCTGGCCTTTTTGGTGATGATTTTGAACAGCAGTACAGCCCGAGAGAACGCTCTGCTGGAACATAATAAATTCCTGGCGCTGGAGTCACAGGCCCGTCTGGCCAAGATCCTCCCTGAACGGCAAATGGAAGAGGGTGGCGGTATCACCGATTACACCAAAGGCGAGGCAGTTTTTAAACGGGTTTGCTCCTCCTGCCATCGTTTCGATCAGAAAATCGTGGGGCCGCCGTACGTGACCGTATTGCCCAAATATGAAGACGACATCCAGAAATTGATCGCCTTTGTGTCCAATCCGTACAAAGTGAACCCCGATTATCCGCCAATGCCGAATCAGGGGCTGAAGATCACAGAGGTCGAAGCCGTGGCGGGGTATTTGTTGAAGACGTATCAGGAGCAGTATAAAAAGTAAGTTGGGTGACTGGGTAATTGGGTAATTGAGTGATTGGGCGATTGGGGAGTTGGATTCTGAGCGCTTTCAATTCTGAGTGCAAAAGAAAAACGCAATTCATTTCTGGGGGATAGCGATTGTGTGGGAGAGAAAAGGTCGCTTTTTGAGGCTGGATTATCCAATTCGATTTTGAAAGTTAATAAGAGGAGTACAGGCAGTGAAACTGAATACCAGAGCATTACTGATTAGTGGCTATTTCGGATTGTTGATCCTGTTGGTCCTGTTGTTGGGTTATCTCTGGAAGACCTATCGCAAGGCGCCCGATCAGCCTATTGCGTTCAGTCATCAGCGACACGTTTCCTTTGTGGGATTAGAATGCACCCACTGCCATGCCTACGTGGAAAAGGCTGCCAAGCCAGGCATACCCGCCGTTGCCGTGTGCATGGAGTGCCATCAGAACGTGGCCACCGATCGACCCGAAATCATCAAATTGACCAAATACTGGAACGATAAAAAGCCTGTGCCCTGGAACAAAGTGCACTATCTGCCGCCCCACGTGAACTTCACGCACAAGCGCCACATCAAACGGGGCTTCGAATGTGCGGTCTGCCATGGCGAGGTGAAGAACATGGAGAAAATCCGCCAGGTGAAGTCGCTGCGCATGGGTTGGTGCCTCACCTGCCATCGCCAGAATGGGGGCTCGGATGATTGTTGGACGTGTCATAAGTAATGGTGAAGTGTTATGGATCAAAGAAGATTATTCTCAGAAATCAATAAAAGCATGACAGCTTTATTTGGCAAAAAATTAAAAAAGATTTTTCTCTATGGCTCCTATGCAAAGAACAAACAGACAAAGGAATCCGATATCGATTTTTTTGTGCTGGTCGATGAGACCGAAGAAAATTTGAGAAAAGATAGATATCGAATTGTAGATGTGATGACCAAATTATCATTGACTCACGACGTGCTCGTTTCGATCACCGAGGATACGCTGAATCGATTTATGGAGTATTCTGAGATCTTACCTTTCTATAAAAACATAAAAGACGAAGGAATTGTGATCTATGGAGAATAGACTCCATGACTTATCAAAATATCGCCTGGAAAAAGCGAAAGAGGACCTGGAAGCGTCAGAGCTCATGCTGAAGAACGGCAAATTTTCTCAATCGATAAACCGTTCTTATTATGCCATTTTTCATGCTGTGAGGGCTTTGCTGGCACTTGATCGGTTCGACTCACAAAAGCATTCTGGGATCATTTCATATTTCAAACAAAATTATGTCAGGGTTTGCAAAATTGAGATAGAATATTAAAAGATGCTATGCTATTGCCCAGCGCTTTTTGTACTTTTGTGCAAGAATTCGGTTGTCCCAAGATGCTATTCCATAACATACAGGCTGCGGTTTTGAATGCGCTGGGAAATAACTGAATCAATTATAGTACAGGATGAGGGTAGCTAATAAGGTCGGTTGGAGAGATTTAATGTACATCAATGATATTATCTGGCAGGACGCTATTGTACAAAAAATATTTAAGAAACACGCTGTAACCACAGACGAAGTGGAAGAGGTCTTTTTCAACCGACCAAAATATAGAAAAGCTCAAAAAGGAAAATTTGAGGGGGAAGATTTATACTATGCTTATGGAAAAACCGATAGTGGTCGCTATTTATTAGTTGTATTCGTTTATAAAAAAACAAAGGACGCTTTGGTTGTTAGTGCAAGAGATATGCAAAGCGATGAAAGGAAGCGCTATGAAAAAAAATAAGAATCAAATTCCCGAAGAATTTAAATCCATCGAAGAAATCCAGGACTTTTGGGATGAACATTCGACGGCTGATTATTGGGATGAAATGATAGATGTGGACTTGCGGCTGTCGCCTGAATTGAAGGCAAAACTTGAGCTAAAAAAGCTGTATCGCTTGCTCGATTTTTCTGACCGCCAGATAGAGCTGATTGAAAGGAAAGCGAAGCAAGAGAATTTGAACAGCAAGCAACTAATACAGAAGCTGATTTTGGAGCATGTTTAAGCAAACACCAAATCCAGTTCATCCTGTTCATCCTGTCAAAAATAAAACAAATCGGTTTCGGAGGAAATAAATGCAGAGAAGGGATTTTATTAAGCTATTAGGCCTGGCGTCGGGCGCTGCGGTGATGGAATCTTGCGGGGCGAAAAAGGGTGCGGAAAAGCTCATCCCCCACGTCATTCCCCCAGAGGTGGAAATCATCCCCAGCGAGGCGATTTACTTCAGCACCACCTGCACCGAATGTCCCGCTCACTGCGGTATATCGGCCAAAGTCGTGGAGAAGCAGATCGACAATCAACGCCTTGGCAGGTATCCCATCAAGTTAGAGGGCATTCCAGGCCATCCGATCAACGATGGCAAATTGTGCCTGCGGGGACAATCATCGCTGACCCGACTGTACCATCCCGATCGCTTGCGCCAGCCCATGATGCGAGACGATAGCGGCCAATGGACGGTGTGCACCTGGGATCAAGCTTTCGCCAGAATTGTCGAGGCACTCAAAAAATCCAGCCGCCGCCATGTTTACCTCTCCAGCCGCACCACAGGTTCGCTGGCGACGTTGATCGACACGTTCTGCCAGAAACTGAAGATCGACCGATTGGCCGAATTCGAGGTGTTCGCCCACGCCAACCTCAGGGAAGCCAATAACATCCTGTTCAATCGCAAACAGATCCCTTCTTATCAAATCGAACGGGCGGATTTCTTGTTGACCATTGGCGCCGATATTTTCGAAACTTTCCTCAGCCCTGTGAGCCACGCTGTGCAATTTGCCCGAGCCAAACGGAATGGCAATTTCACCTGGCTGCATCTCGAGCCGCATGTTTCGCTGACAGGTTTGCAGGCGAATGAGCGCTGGGAATTGCATCCTCAAAGCGAAATTTATCTGCTATGCTTTCTGTTGAAAAACCTCAATGCCAGGCAGAATATCTCCGCCGATATTTTGAGCCAGATTCCAGATATATCAAAAGAAGAAGCGGCTGCCAAAACTGGGTTGAGCCAGGAAAAATTGGACCGCCTCGTTGCAGCGCTGAACGCAGCGGCCAATCCATTGCTGATCATCGGCGGGATCGCCACAGGCGGCAAATGGGGACTGGAGACAGCACTGCTGGCGGGTCTCGTCCAATGGAAGCTGGGCCTGATCGGCACGACGGTCGATTTCTCCAATGCGATGAATTATTCCAGCGTGGGGTCGTTCAAAGACCTGGCCAATTTTTCAGCCTTGATTCAAAATAGCAAGATCGGCGTGGCGTTTATTTCGAAAGTCGATCCCATTGAGAAACATCCGTTCGGATTTTATCTGCGAGAAAGCTTGCAATTGGCAGAGCTGGTGGTCGGCATTGGCGATTTCATGCCGTCGCTCAAGGAAAAGTACAATGTGCTACTGCCGCTGTCCCATTCGCTGGAATCCTGGGGCGATGTCCAGCCCAATGCAGGGCTGCTCAATGTCATTCAACCTGTGCTGGAGCCGCTGCACAATACCTTAGCCGAAGGCGATATTTTAATCAAGCTGATCCAGGCCTATTCGGGCGAAGTGATGGCGCCCAATTTTCAACATTACGTTTTCGGCCAATGGAAAAAGCAGTTCAGCGAAAGCCAGATCGAAGTCATGTTGAGCAAGGGTTATATCGAATTGGCCCGATCCCAATCGGCAATTGCCTTGAACAATAAATCCATTAACAATTTTCTATCGAACCTGAAGCTGCCTGCCTCGCTGCCCGCTGCAGTGCTGTTGGCCACGCCATCGATTAAAGCTTACGATGGCCGCAGCGCCAATTTGCCATTGATCAAAGAGATCCCCGATCCGCTAACCACGATCACCTTTGACAGGTGGGTGGCGATTGACGAGAAAACCGCCCAGCGCAAACGGATCAAGGATGGCGACATCGTGGCGGTATTTTCAGGCGATAAAAAGATCGTCGAGCTGCCCGCCAAAATTCAGCCCGTGCTGTCCGACAAGGTGATCATGATCCAGCGAGATATGCTGGAGACCTTCGCCCTGGCGCTGGATGAAAGAACAGGGGAGAGTCTCTGCTATCTCGAAGATATCAGAGTTGAGAAAACAGGCGAAAAGTTCAAACTGGCGATCATGTCTGGTTCGTTGTCGCAGCAGGGCAGGGGCGTAATTCCAAATCCGAATCACAAAGATCATCATCTTGAGCGGCATAGCCTGTATCCCGAGCATGAGCATCCCGATTATCGCTGGGTCATGGCCATCGATCTGGATTTGTGCATCGGCTGCGGCGCCTGTGTGGCAGCATGTTATATCGAAAACAACGTCGCCATCGTCGGCAGGGAGCGCCACATCCGAGGCGGCGAGATGTCCTGGATTCGCATCGAGCCGTATTATGAGAATGGCGAGGGCGTCCATTTTCTGCCCATGCTGTGCCAGCACTGCGATTATGCACCGTGCGAATCGGTCTGTCCCGTTTATGCGCCCTACCACACGCCAGAGGGATTGAACGCTCAGATTTATAACCGCTGTGTGGGGACGAGGTATTGCTCGAATAATTGCCCGTATAAGGTTCGCCGCTTCAACTGGCTGACGCCGCCGAGGCCCGAGCCGATGGATAAAATGGTGAATCCCGAAATGTGGGCCCGCCCCAAGGGCGTAATGGAGAAATGCACTTTCTGCGTCCAGCGGATTCGATTTGCTAAAGACAAGGCCAAAGACGAAAATCGTAAGGTGAGAGATGGCGAAATCATCCCCGCCTGCGCCCAGACCTGTCCCACCAATGCCATCGTGTTTGGCAATATCAAGGATGAAAACTCTCGGGTCTATCAATTGGCGCATTCGGAGCGGGTCTTTCGGGTTTTCGAGCAGTTGGGGACGGAGCCAGCGGTGTATTATTTGCATCGGAAGAAGAGCTAATATCTTAAAATTTGAAAGATATTTTCCTGAACGAAATTTCGATGTTCTGGAGGGTATAATCTTGAAAGTAAGAGAAGTCATTAAATTGATTGAGCAAGATGGTTGGTATCTGGTTCGAACCAGGGGAGATCATCGTCAATATAAACATCCAACGAAACCTGGAAGAGTTACAATATCTGGGAATGTTGGGCGTGACATGCCCGCTGGAACCTTAAATAGCGTATTAAAACAAGCTGGGTTGAAAGGAGAATAATTATGCGAAAATTTTTAATCGTGATTGAGAAAAGCAAAGATGGTTATGGAGCATATTCTCCCGATTTGCCTGGCTGTGTAGCTGTAGCCAGGACACGACGAGAAGTCGAGCAAAAGATGTATGAAGCGATAAATTTTCATATCGAAGGTCTGCTTGAAGATGGTCTGCCTATTCCTGACAACGAAAGCTCAGCAGAATATGTGATGTTACCTGTTTAAGCTTAGTGTGAAACCCTAATGCTTTTGGACTAATGGAAAAAGGGATAGGTTTTGTTTGCTCTCAGATCTTGTGCTTGGCAAAATAAAAGACAAAATTTCTTTTGTGTATCGATTGGCCATTTCGGAGTGGGTCTTTCATGCCTTCGAGCAGTTGGGGACGGAGCCAGCGGTGCTTTATTTGCATCGGAGAAAAGTTCTTAAAATTCAAATTTGAATAGATAATCAAGAAGCAAACCAAGAGGTTCAAAATGACAACTTTAACTCTTGCTCCTCAATACATTAGCGTTTTGAAAGCGCTTGGAAGCATTGAGGAAAATATTGAAGAAGCGATTCGTCATTATATCATTGAAAAAATCGGCGAGCGGATTGGAAGACTCCAGCATGAAATTTCGGTTTTCCAGAACAAATATGAATTGCCTTATGAAAAATTTTATGTGAATATCACCACCAATGAGGAATATGTGAATAAACTGAGAGAGTCACATCCAACCTGGGAACGAGACTTTAATGCCTGGGAATTTTATGTAAAGGAGTTAGGCGAATGGCTTGGCCACCTGGAAAACATTTCGAGACAATAATCAGTAAGGCGAAAGAAATTTTTGCTGCTGTTTCAATCGAACGCCACGAGATCGGCGATTCGCACGGTCTTTTAGATTTAGAGGGACGTTGGAAAGAATATCGAATTATTATTTCCGAGATTCATCGCCAGGAAGGCAGTTGGCGTTATGCCTATTATATTCTGGATGGTGAAAACCGAATCGTCCATGCCTTTGACAATAGTCCCGATATTTCAGCAGTCAAACAAAAATATGGTTCGGACTGGAAGCCCCATTTTCACGAAGAAATTCCTCATGAACATGATGGCAAAGGAAATATAGTGTTATCACCGACATCGCTTTCTTTTGAAGCTTTTTTAAATTGGATAGTTGATAATTTTTCATAAAAATATCCTCTCAACCTGGGACGTATGAAAAGGAGATCAAAAGATGAAATGTAGCATTCAAGGAAGTCCTAGAGAATATGAACAAAGAAAAATTGTCCATACTGTCCGATTAAAGGGAAGGTAATTGTCATAGATCATGTCCCTGCTGAAGTATGCTCGGTTTGTGGAGATGTTCTGCTTCGACCAACAACAGTTCGGCAAATTGAAGCATTGCTCCATAAAAGAGAACAACCCATTAGCACGGTTCCACTTTATGAATATGCATGATTGAAAACAATTTTCGACAAAATAAATTAGAACGGTCTAAGACTCTATGGAAACCAAACCAACAGACTTCAACCTACAATTAGAACAAGATGTCCTCGCTGGGATGCGCAAGCCCAGCCGAAGCTACTGGCTGGCACTGGGATTCTCAGTTGCCCTGGTCATCTTATGGGCCAGCCTCTGGGGCTATCAAATCAAAAATGGGCTGCAGGTGGTCGGCAAAAACAATCCCGTCGGCTGGGCGGTCTATCTCACCAGCTTCGTGTTCTGGGTGGGAATCGCCCACTCGGGCACGCTGATCTCGGCGGTGCTGTTTCTATTTCGAGCCAAATTTCGCAACGCCTTCAACCGCACGGCCGAGGCCATGACGCTGATCGCCATCGTGGTGGCAGGTCTATTTCCCATCATCCATCTGGGCCGCCCCTGGAAATTTTACTGGCTGCTCCCCTACCCCAACCAGCGCCTGTTGTGGATCAACTTCAAATCGCCGCTGGCCTGGGACGTGTTCGCCGTGAGCACCTATTTCATCGTCAGTCTCGTGTTCTTCTACGTGGGACTGGTGCCCGATTTTGCCATCGTCCGCCGCTATTTTGCTGGCGTCCGACAGAAAATTTACAGCATCTTCTCCCTGGGCTGGACGGGCACGCTGCGGCAATGGCTGCATTACAATAAACTCTATCTGTTCCTGGCTGCCTTTGCCACGCCGCTGGTGATCTCGGTGCATTCGGTCGTGTCCTGGGATTTTGCCATGAGCGTGACGCCTGGCTGGCACACCACCATTTTCGCCCCCTATTTCGTAGCGGGCGCCATCTTTTCAGGCACGGCCATGGTCATGACCCTGATGATCCCGATGCGAAAAATTTTGAACCTCGAAAAGTACATCACCGTCGATAAATTCGAGGGCATTGCCAAAATCCTGCTGTTCACCTCACTCATCGTCACCTACGCCTATATCGTGGAATTTGGCATTGCCATCTATAGCGGCAATATCTTCGAGGCGTCGATTTTCAAATATCGAGCCGTGGGCGATTATTGGGTCATCTATTGGATCATGATCACCTGCAATTCAATCATCCCATTGAGCCTGTTCTGGCGCAAATTGCGGCGCAACCTGGCCTACCTGTTTACGGTCTCGATCTTTGTCAATATCGGCATGTGGTGCGAGCGTTTCAACATCATCGTTTCTTCCCTATCGCACGAATATGAGCCGTACGCCTGGGGCTTGTTTCGGCCGCATTTCACGGAGATCGGCATTTTCATCGGCAGCTTTGGCTTGTTCTTCACCGCCTTCTTGATCTTTGCCAAGCTGCTGCCCGTGCTATCCATGTCTGAATTGAAGGAGGAACATTGATGAGTCAACAATTCCAATTTTCAGATAAGCATGATTTTCTCACTAAGCTGGAACAGCTCATCGGTTCGGGGGTGGCGCCGCAAAAAATATCCGTGGTCATGCCCTATCACGTCCATGAAGTCGACGAGTTGCTCAAGCTGCCGCCCAGCAAGCTGCGTTTCTTTGCGCTGATCGGGGCCATTACTGGCACCATCACGGGCTTTGCGTTTACAATTTTCACGGCGCTGCATTATAAATTGATCACCAGCGGCAAACCGCACGTCTCGATTCCGCCGTTCATCATCATCGCCTTTGCGCTGACGATTTTATTTGGCTCGCTGATTTCGTTCGCTGGCTTCCTGATCCTGTCAAAATTGCCCAGCCCGAAGAGCATTGCTGCGCCAGAGGATTATGGGAATCAGTTTGTGATTGTGGTGGAATGACATGTCAGAAGACTGAAGCAATGGCAAGAGCAAGCAATTGAACGATCTTTGGGGATCGAGAGAATTGGCTATTTTTATTCTCGAAGCATCGTGTCAAAGTAACTTATAGCTTACTTCTGAAATTGAATTCCAATGCGTTCGAGCTAATTGACAAGACCAATTATTGGATTGCAGATGCATGCGCAGAAATTTGTTCCGATCCCCAAAGATCATAAACCAAAGCGCCCAATCAGTTCGCTGGCACAGTTTTATGATTGCAATAATTGCCTGGTGCATGAAAAGCCTCACTATTTACGATTTCCCTCCCATAAAAATTGTTAGGCGGCTATACCTTTCAACTTCAAAGAATGAGCGATATATTTTCCTCTTCTTCCCTGAATAATATTCATTGACAATCTTCAAAAAATTTCTTATTTTCTACCGCTTGAACAATTAAAACGGACAAAACGAAATGGTGACTACAAAGCGAAAAGTTATTTGGGTTGATGACGAGATCGAATTATTAAAATCGCACATCATCTTTTTGGAGGAGCGGGGATATCAAATCACCCCGGTGACCACTGCTGAGGATGCGATTTCATTAATACAAAGCCAGCAGTTTGATTTGGTTCTGCTGGATGAGATGTTGAACGGCATGGATGGACTAACTGCGCTTTCAAAGATAAAAGATATCTTACCCTCGCTGCCAGTAATTATGATTACAAAAAACGAAGAAGAAATGATTATGGAAGAAGCTATTGGCAGCAAGATCGATGATTATCTCACAAAGCCAGTTAACCCCTCACAGATCTTATTATCCTGCAAAAAGATTTTGGAAGGCACAAAGATCGAGCGGGAACGCCTTTCACGAGACTATGTCCAAAAATTCAATGAGGTGTCCCAGCGCCTGATGAGCCCATTATCCCCACAGGATTGGATCGATATTTATGTTGAATTGACTGAGCTTGAGGTTGAACTTGATCGGCATCCTGAAGTGGGCTTGCGCGAAACCATGTTGGACCAAAAACGAGCGTGTAATACTGAATTTGGGAAATATATTGAACGAAATTATCGAAATTGGTTGGAATCCGAACAACGACCAGTGCTTTCCACTGATCTGGTTGCCAGGCATATCGTTCCATTGCTTCAGCAGCGGCAAAACATCATTTTCATCGTCATGGATAACTTGCGATTGGATCAGTGGCTGACCATGGAGCCCTTGATATATCCCTACTTTCGAGTCAATAAGTCCTATTACTTTTCGATATTGCCGACAGCGACGCCTTATTCGCGCAATGCCATTTTTTCTGGATTGTTCCCTTACGAATTCAGCCGACGCTATCCTGATATTTGGACCAAGGGAATGGAGGACGAAACGAGCCAAAACAGATACGAACATCAATTACTGACATATCAGATTCAGCGCTACAGATTTCCAGGCAATTTCGAGCCGACAATAAAATACATTAAGGTTCTCGAACAGTCTGAAGCAAACTATTTGTACAAAAATGTGATCTCGCTCGCCGGCGCTTCGTTATTGGCCATTGTCGTTAATTTCATTGACTTCTTGGCCCATAGTCGCAGCGATTCCGAGGTGCTCAAAGAGATCGCACCCGACGAAGCTGCCTTCCGCTCGTTAACGCGTTCCTGGTTTGAACACTCAACCCTGCTGAAAGTGTTGAAGCGCCTATCAAAAACTAATAACACCATCCTGATTACATCCGATCATGGAAGCATTCGAAGCCTGCGCGGCGCGAAAGTCCTGGGTGATCGCGAAACTTCGACTAACTTGCGCTATAAATTTGGTCGTAACTTGAAATGCGATCCGAAATTTGCCATAGATATTAAAAATCCCGTCGAGTTTATGCTGCCACAGCGAGGGATCAATACCAATTATCTCATCGCTAAAGAAGACTTTTATTTTGTTTACCCAACCGATTATCATCATTATCTGAACTATTACAAAGACAGTTTCCAACACGGCGGGGTCTCAATGGAGGAGATGATTTTGCCCATTGTGAAATTAGAACGAAAATGAACTCGGACATTTTTTGCGGATAGCCAGATTCAAGCAATTCATCACTCCGATTTCGCTGTTTGAAAGCCGGTCTGGTTTCTTTTCGACAAATACACAAGGGAACTTATTATGATTCTCTTGTTGTTTAAATCGCAATCGAATGAAACCTGAATTTCTAATTTGAAGTCTTCGAAAGCTGATCAATGATGTTGGTTACATTGTATCTGTCTTCGGACATAGAGATTAAGGAGAATCACGAAGTTCATGGAGAGATGAATACTTATCACTGGCTCAGTCACCTCTGTGATTGCCTTGTGAACTCTGTGCCCAAGATTGCATCTAGATTAATCATCAGTTCATTGTAAAATTTTAAGTGAAATATTATTGTTCTCTCGTCTCGTGGACAAACGGCCGTTTGTTCAATAGCAATTAAATGAGCAAATTTGCTTGCAATGCCAGGCTCCTTTGCTTCATTTGACTTGTTCAATTTTCTTCGATGCGTAATTTGACTGGGCTTTGCGCGATTACGTCGATCATGACTCAATAAGGACCAAGCGTTTAAGAATCAAATTCGCCTCTGATGGGCTTTGTCATAATTCTGGCTCAATAGCGAATGTCGTTTTTAGGTTATGGGGAACTCGATTGAAATTCGGTGTTATGAATTACATTTTTCTATCGAAACATGAACATGAAACAATTGAATGGGGCAAAAGATTAAGCAGTTTGCTCGAACCAGGCGATGTTATTGGATTTTTTGGTGAACTGGGCAGCGGAAAAACCAGAACAATCCAGGGGATCTGCCAGGGATTGGAGTGCAACGACCTGGTAACCAGTCCCACTTTCATTATCATCAACGAGTATCAAGGAAGATTTCCAATTTTCCATTTTGATCTCTATCGTATCGAGTCTGAACGTGAATTATTTGACCTTGGTTATGAAGAATATTTTTATAGCAACGGCATTTGTTTGATAGAGTGGGCCGAGCGGATTCAGTCCCTGCTTCCAAACGATCATCTCGAAATCCATCTTCGAAACTTGTTTGAACCAGGACAGGAAAATTGGAGGGAAATCGAGCTAAAGGTGATCGGACCTAAGTTGCAACAGCGCAACTGGCAATTGATCCAAGAAGGATAATTAAAAGCGAGCATGAAAATCCTGGGTATAGATACATCGACTGACGTCTGCGCCGTAGCGTTGACCGAGGATCAGCGCTTGATTTCCGAGTATCGTAACTCGAACCGTCGAGCGCATGCCGAAAAAATATTTCCAGCGATTGATTGGATTTTGAACGATGCTAAATTAAGCATCAATCAGCTCGATGGCATTGCTGTTTCCATAGGCCCGGGTTCTTTCACTGGATTGAGAATCGGTTTGGCCGCGGTCAAGGGCTTGGTCCTCGCAACGAATTTGCCAGTGGTTGCTGTCCCCTCTTTGGATGCCATTGCTTCTTTAGCGTCCTGTTGGGAGGGACAGATCTGTCCGTTGATCAAATGCCAGAGCAACGAAGCCTACACCGCTCTTTATCATTTTGAAAATGACATTTTGATCCGCGATTCCGATTATCTTTTGCTCAATCTGGAATCTTTGGCGGATCTGATTCATCAAAGAACCCTAATTTTAAACGTGGGGATCAATGATCTATCAAATTATCTCTCTGGGAGTTGGAAGGACCTGATCATTCTCGCTCCAGCTTACTTGTGCTTGGCAAGTGGCTATGCTATTGCCAGATTGGGTTTCGACCGATTCCAGCATCAAAAAATCGAAGATGTCGAAAAACTCGAACCCTTGTACCTTAAGGATTTCAAACCGAAAAAAAAGCAAGGATTATTATAGATGCAATCGGCTCCGATCTCTCCATTATCAGGTGGAGGTACATGGTTTGATGAGACTGTATTTGAGCTGACTAATGGACTTAAAGTGGCATTGGCAGATGGCAGCCAAATTCTGGTCCGTTGGATGGTTCCTGAGGATGTGCCAGCAGTATGGGCGATGGAGCAGGAAGTTTTCGCTTCGCCATGGGCACTTGAAAACTTCTTATACGAGTTAGAAAATCACGATTATAATATTTCACTGATCGCTGTGATCGATGGACAATTGGCTGGGTATTCGGTTTCTTATCATGTTTATGATGAGCTTCATATCAGCAATCTGGCGGTAGCGCCGAATTATCGACGACGAAAGATCGGCGAAACCTTGCTGACAATCAATCTAAGAATCGCCCAGATGCGTTCCATCAATTACGTGCATCTTGAGGTAAGACGGTCGAATATGCCGGCCATCGCTTTATATCAAAAATATGGATTTCAAATTGTCGGGGTACGAAAAAATTACTACCAAAATGAACATGAAGATGCCCTACTCATGACCAAGAAATTAGCAATGGAGATAGCAAATGGCGTGGTTTAAGCGTGACAAAGCAGGATTGATCTCACAGAAGAAGAAAGAACTGCCCGATGGGCTTTGGTTAAAATGTGATAGCTGCAATGAATTGCTTTATAAAAATGAACTCGATCGCAATCTGAGTGTTTGCACCACATGTGGCTATCATTTCCGAATGACAAGTAACCTTTATTTGAAATTGCTTCTGGATGAAGGGAAATTTGATGAATTCAACGCGAACATTAAGTCTGTCGATGCGCTGAAATTTAAAGCGGAAAAGAGATACAGCGATCAGCTTAAGGAAGCGATGAAGAAAACCGGAGTGAACGAGGCGGTAACCACGGGATTTGGCACGATCAATCACTATTCAGTCGTGTTAGCCGTAATGGATTTTTCGTTCATCGGTGGAAGCATGGGTTCGGTTGTCGGTGAAAAAATCGCTCGTGCTACCAAAGTCGCCCTCGAACGGCAACTGCCACTTATTATCGTGTCGGCGTCTGGCGGAGCCAGGATGATGGAAGGGGCGATGTCGCTCATGCAGATGGCAAAAACGGCTGCCTATTTGGCTCAATTGTCGGATCATGGCCTCCCCTATATTTCTATTTTGACCAATCCGACAACTGGTGGGGTCAGCGCCAGCTATGCCATGCTGGGCGATGTCATCATCGCTGAACCCGGGGCACTCATAGGATTCGCGGGACCACGGGTCATCAAACAAACGATTGGGCAAGACCTCCCCGAGGGATTTCAAACTTCAGAATTCCTATTGAAGCACGGATTTATCGATGCCATTGTCACCCGAAAGGAGATGAAAGACACGCTCACTTTGCTATTAAAATTCTTTGGATGTCGAAAAGAGGAAATTCATGAGCAAACCACTGACAATATTGCTGACTAATGATGACGGGATTAATGCCCCGGGATTGTATGCTCTTTTTAAAGAGATGAAAAAGTACGGAAAGGTATATATTGTTGCTCCAGATAGCGAGAAGAGCGCTGTGGGGCATGCGATCACGCTCTCCGATCCATTGCGCGTTCAAAATTATTATAAAAATGATGAGTTCTTCGGCTACGCCGTAAATGGTACGCCTGCCGATTGTGTTAAAATCGCTTATTGGGCGCTCGATATCAATCCAGATATTTTGATCTCTGGAATTAATCTCGGTTCCAATACCGGAATCAATATTATCTATTCAGGCACTGTTTCCGCAGCTACCGAGGGCATGTTTCTAAATATCCCTTCATTTGCAATTTCTCTCACCACATTCAGTAATCCTAATTTCGATATCGCCGCAAAGTTTGCCGGCAAATTATCAAAAATAATTTTGAAACATGGTCTTCCAAAAGGGACGCTCCTAAACGTAAATGTCCCCGCAGTGAATAGCGAGGCTGAAATTCGCGGTGTTAAAATTACGCGCCAGGGAAATGCCATGTATCGCGAGGAATTCGATAAGCGAACCGACCCACACAATCGCGTCTATTACTGGCTCACTGGCCAAAAGGTCCAATTAGAAACAGATCCCGAAGTCGATGATCGTGCAATTCTCAATAACCAGATCTCCATCACCCCGGTCCATTTCGATCTCACCGATTATGATTTCATGGAAGAATTAAAACAGTGGGATATTCGGTTTTGAGCAACGAAATCTGATTAGAACTGTATGCCGAGCATCCCGATCTCATCGGATAAAAAAATATCTGCTTCATGGGTTCATGGTTGCTGGCGGGTCTTTCTTGTCTGGCATAAATGCAGTGGGCTGAGGCGCATGGCATAGACCGTATGAAACCTAAAATTCTGAGATGAACTGATTATTAATCTTGTCTTATGCCCTGGAGTTAGATAGAAATATTTTATTACACAAGGTACCTTGAGTTTACCTCATTTTGTGGGAATTGGAGCCAGAAGTCCATTTAAAATCAGCGAACTGATTTAGCAGCCTCTTTTAAAAAGTCCTCAATACAACCAGAGAAATCAAAAATTCTCCCTTTTGGATCGTGCAAATGATGGGGGAAATTAACCAGGTTTTGACCACGATAGTCTGTTTTATGATGCGGTGCAGGATCTGACCATATAAATTGTACGACCCGTTTTATCGTTCAAAATATAACTATAACCTGTAACGGAGAGCTCATAGAAATGGAAATCATAATCTTCCAGAATTAATAAATAGTACTGGCCGCCTTTTATTGCCACTTTAAAATACAACCGATTGGTTAACGAAACGCTCTCAATAGCTAATATGTAATCTACATGAAAATTTTCATCGACATGAAATGTGTCAGTGATCAGATCATAGCTATGCCAATCGCTCAATAATAATTTGCTCTTTATGCTTATCAGGCAGCATAGGCACCCATTCCTTCAATAGAAAATTTTGACTGAAATAATCGAAAATAGCTCCGTTAACAGCTTGCCCATGTTAAAAAGTCAGATGTGTCTTCTGCAGGAGTGCCTACGATCATTTTGAATAATACTTCGGAGCACATTTTGTAATTTTTCTCATATTGATCTTACTCTTCTGCAAGCTTTTTCAAGGCGTCATCCTCGGTAAGGTTTCGCTGGGATACTTTTTCAATGAACTCATCTTTAGTCATTTTTTTCCTGACCCATCATTTTACCCATCGAATTTTGTTCTTGCTCATGAAAATTGAGAGTCTTAATATAATTAAATAATCGAATAAATGTCAGTTCAAAATTTGCAGTTTATAAATGCGCTCGCTGGCAGATCAGTTTTTCAATCCACCAATAGTTAAGCATCTACAATGTTTTTACAGAGAATTTGGTTATTGAAATTTAAAATTGGAGATGAACCTCGACGCACCTCTAAGTTTTTCCAAGGTGCATGTTCGTTTTTTGCTTCAAGAAATCGACAATAATGCTGAATAATTTTATTTGTTCAACTTTTGTTCTCGCTCAATCTCAATTTTCGGGCATTTTCCAAATGAGAAAAAATGTTACAATGATTTCGCCTTTTCCATAAACTAATCTCTTGCATCCTAATTTTTTTATGCTATATTCCTACCTCTTAAAAATATCCTTTCCAGAAAAAATTCATATCAACAATCGAAAGACCGATTAAGAATCATTATCAACTTTTTAGTGAACTATGAACCTTTCAGATTTTTTATTAAACCAAACCAACCGTAAGCGAGCCACAGAACAACGCCGTGCCAGAGCGCTATTATTCGAAGGCATCGAATCAAGCTCGGATCAAAAAGAGCGACAATTTCCACAGATTAAAAATTTGCTCGATCGATTATCGGATGCCACGGATGTCTTTTTTCCTGAGCCTGTGCAGCAGGAGATTTACAGCGCTGATACAGGCACGCACATCATGCCAGAGATTTTCAAGAATCTGCTCGCCGATATCAAGCTGGCGTTTGTTATCCGACCTGCATGTGTTGAGGATTTGCGCCTGTTCGTCAAATGGGCGGGTGAGAATCGGTGCAATTACACGGTTCGGGGGGCTGGTACGTATCCGTTTGGCGGGTGCGTGCCGTTGAAGGACGATGTTGTGGTCGATCTATCCTATCTTGATTTTTTGGAATTGGATGAGGAACATAAGGCGCTATTGATCGGGGCAGGCGTGCTTTTTCCCGATGCCAGAAAATATTTGCAGGATCGGGGCTATGCCTTGCGCCAGGAGACGACCAATCGCAGCAGCGGAACAATTGCAGGCTGGATCGCCACAGGCGGGATCGGATTGGGCAGTTTCAAATATGGACATGTGAAAGAGTCGGTGCTGGAATTGATGATCATTCAGCCCAATGGGGAATTTATCACACTAAAACCAGGTGATGAGCGGTTCGAATATTATTTCGGCAGCGAGGGGCAGTTCGGCATTATTGTCGGCGCTGCGCTCAGGGTTCGAAAAGAGTCGTTTGTGCAGCGGCCGTTCGCCTTCTCGTTTCAGAGTGCCGAAGATGCGCACCAGTTCATGGGCATGCTCTATGACGCCAAATTGAATCCGACTTCGATCATCTATTTCGATCCATCGTACCTGGCGCAGACCTACCAGATTGAAAAGGAGCATATCGAGCATCGTTCGGCCGAGGCGTTAAAGAATAACGATCAACTAAGACTGGCAGATGCCCGAGAGGATTATGATCTCATCGAGGAGATCAAAGACCAGGCGCATGTTATCGTGCTGCATTTTGATGAAGCGGGTGATTATCAGCAGGCGCTAAAATCCCGATTGTTCGGCTCTGGCGGCGAGCAGCGGCGGGTCAATCATCTCACTTATCGGCAACTGACTACGGCGATGGCGCATCTGCTGTGGGAGCATCGCTTCCTGCCCGTGCAGATGAAGCAAAACGGGCCTTCGCTCTTGGTGAGCGAGACGATCCTGCCGTTTGCGGCTTTTCCCGCCTACCAGAGTTTATTGCGCAAAATCTTTGACAAAGTTTTTGATATTGAATTGAAATATGAAGCCCATTTGCTGCCCAATCACGAAATTTTGGTGCAGTCGATTTTTCTGGCAGATACCCGAACCTTGCGTCATAAGATTTATTTTGCACTGGTGCCGTTGATGGCGCAGGTGGCGCACTATTTTGGCGCCAAACCGTATGGCATTGGCCTGTGGAATTATTTCTTCATGAAAAAATGGCGCCAAGTTTATCCTGAAAAAGCGGCTCAATTTGCAGCGTTCAAGAAGCAGAGCGATCCGCAGTCGCTGATCAACCAGGGCAAATTTCTCAACCCAAGAGGGCAGAAGTTGGCGTTCAAAATGATGAAAATCATCACGCCAGCGTTCAGCCAATGGTTTGTCAGCACCTATCACAAACGGCTGGAAGGGAAGCGGCTGCTGCTGTCCTTTCCTCTGGAGAAATTGGTCTGGAAGTTGATTCAGATTATTTTTCCACGCATCGTGCCGCCCCATCTCAAAGCCAATGGCAAAAATCCGATTATGGAAATGATTTCGGTCTGCGCCGAGTGCGACAGTTGCGAGCGGGTCTGCCCGACTTCGGATGTGTTCGGCCTGTATGGACCTGCCACGCCAATCACTCGACGGTTGACAGCGCATCGCATCGCCACGGGCAAGCCGATCAGTCAGCGAGAGGCTTATGGATTTCTTGCCTGCACCCGTTGCGATAATTGTACCCATATTTGTCCCACGAATATCAATTTGACGAAGGTGTTCGATCTGGTTGAAGCCGACGAACGTTTCCTTCAGACATTAAATTTAAGCGCCAATCAAAAAAAGGATTTTGTCGATCGCTTCTGGCAGATCGTGAAGCAGAGCCCGCTTTACAGGGAGCACACCCTTGCCGATCAAAAGGATGAAAAATCGCACCTGTCCCATGGCGTGAGGCTGATTTATGACAAAGGCTTCGAGTACAGTCAATTGTTCATCGATCCGCTGACCTGCATTCGCTGCGGCATGTGTTCGCACGAAAACGCCTGCATGTACGGCGCACGTGAGGGACATCCCCGACAGATGCCCGAGTTGATCAATCGAAATTGTGCGCTGTGCAACGCCTGTGTCAATTATTGCCCCCAGAACAAGCAGGCGCAAAAACTGCGCATGTATCTGGACAAATTGATCATCCATGCGCCTGATCTGGAGGAGAAGAAATACTGGATCAAACAGCAGAATCGGATTCACGACACGACCAAAGTCCAGCGCTCGACCTACCTGACCGAAATGGCGGATCGCTACGTGACCGAAGAGATCATCATGGAGATCGACAAAGAAGCTTCCACGGGAAAAATCCCTGTATCGGGCAGCGGTCAGGGTGATCGGCACCAGGGCATCGGCTTTGATGCGGAACGGTTCGCCCATTTTCACATCGTGGGGCCTGCCCAGAATCGGCTGCATGAGGGCGATCCTGATGAGGAGCTTTCGGTGATCCTGGGCAAGCGGGAGGATTTCTGCAAATTCGATCGGGACGGCAACCTGGTCAATCCCATTCACCCGACCATCAAATTGATGACGCCGATCCTGTACAACGCCATTCCATTGGAGAGCAATGGCAAGGCCGAGCTGGCATTCATCAAAGTCGCTGAAAAGCAGAAAAGCCTGGTCGTCATTGCCTTAGAGCGACTTTTAGAGCATTATCAATTTCTCCTAAAAGAAGGACATTTTGAACGACTGCCCGCCGTGATCATTCCTCGGGTCGATCACGAATTGATCCATCGGCTGATGGTCAATCCCCGTACCAATAGGGATTTTCTGATCGACCTGTGGCGCATGCCCGTTTTTGAGGTGGAATATCATCCCCAGATCGAGCGCACGCTGAATTATATTTTTGATTCCGTCGCTGCTCAAAATGGCGGCAAGCCCCTCATCTGCGGCTATCTGGAAATTTCCGAATACGATCTCATCGGCTCGCTCAGTTTGGATGCGGAGATCAAGGAAAAGGTCAATCACTTTCTCGACCAGGGCGTGGATATTCTGCACCTGCATGGCCTGCGCAACAAGGATGAATATTACGTGACCTCGATGGCGGTGCGGGCGCTGCATCATTATCTCATGCGCATTGGCAGGCGGCACGAGGTCAGCATTATCGCTTCGGGCGGCATTCGGCTGGCTTCGGATACGCAAAAGACCATCCAGCGGGGCGCCGAAGCCACGCTGATCGATTTTGCGGCGCTGCTGGCACTCGATCCTTCCGCCTACAAAGCGAAAATTGAAAAAAAGGCCACCACGGAAAAACTGTTGAGCATGGATATCGACTGGGCTGTGAAACGATTGAACAACCAGGCAGAGTCCCGCAAGGTGCAGATTCTGGAAGTGCTGGGCGCATCGGGATTCAAAGATTTGAAAAAGACCGTGGGCGAAGAGGGTCGGCTGATCGATTTTATCAAACTGGAAAATCGCATCCAGCGCCAGATTTTTGAGGATCAAAATATTCTATCTGAATATGCCCGATTGAATGAGGAACTGATCAAAAATGAACCCATTCCAGATGGCTCGGTGCGAAGCTATTCTTCATTGAAAAAACGCATCAAACAGGTCAAGGCGCCGCATGATTTTTACCGACTGGGCGATACCAATCAGAACCTGTACAAACGGGATTTTGTCTGGCCTGGGCCGCTCATCGAATCCATGGGTCGGATGGCGGCAGGCGATCTCTCGATGCTGGATTTCAAAAACGTCAAGGCAACGGGGCTGCTCGGCGATGGCTTTGATGTGATGCGGATTCTCTACAATCGTGACCCGATGGATATTCCTGAAGCGGAGCTGGATCAGGTCAAAACCGCCCTGCCATTGGATAAGAATTTGATCCTGGAAGCGCCCTGGATGTTCGGCGGCAAATCGGTCGGCTCGATTGGATTGGATACCTGGCGTGCCCATGTGGTCGCTGCACGGGAGCTGGGCATCCAGTACGACACGGGCGAAGGCGGCTATCCCACCTGCTTCTTTTTGAACTCCAAGGGCGAGCCGATTTTCTTCACCGAAAATGAGATTCAGTTGATCAAGCCCTACTTTCAAAGCGGGCAGGATTACACGGTGCAGCAGATGACGCAAATTCTATCGGCGCAGGGCATCACGCCAGAGAGTCATCCTGAAATTTATAAAAAGATCCAGCACTATCCTTCGCTCAAGCCGTTCCATTTTACGGTCGTGGTGGACGAGGCGGATCAGCCGTTTGTATCGACCGAGATGAAGACGGGTCTGTTCGGCGTGACCAAGCAGACCATCAAAAAGGCTCGGCGGATCGTCATTGCCTATAGCCAGGGCGCCAAGATGGGCATCGGTGGGCACATTCTGGCACAGAAGGTCAACAAGCTGGTCTCGTACATGCGGGGCGTGGAAGGCATCGAGCAGTTGAACCTCGAAAAGCTCGAAGGATTGTTTCAACAGCTCCAGAAAATTCAGGGCAAAGAAAATCATCCGCTAAAAGATGTGGCGGGAGCCAGCCTGCCGACCATTGATCAGACACAGCGAGCCGAAAAGGTCACCGATGAGCTGAAACATGTGCTCTGGCAGATTCAGGAGACGGCGTATAATTTGAATGCGCAACATGCCATCGATCCGATTAAGTTTCAAAATATCGTCCGAGCCTGTGAGGAGATCATTCAATACAGTTACAGCAGCATCATTTCGCCGTTCCCGTTCCATAACTGCTATTCGATCGAAGACGTGAAGGCGTTTATCGACGTGGTTCGTATGATCAATCCCGAGGCGGTGATTGCCATCAAAGTTTCGCCCTCGATTGATATTGAATTTATTGCCACGGGCCTGGCTCGGATTGCCAGGGATAATACCGAAGAAATTCTCAAAGCCAAATTTGGAACGGAAATTCAAAATCAGGAAAATTTTTCAGCCGAGATGGCTGATTACGCCAAAAAATATGGCATGAAGATCGAAATCTGGCTCGATGGCCCCCGAGGCGGGACTGGCGCTTCGCCCAATATCATCAAAGGGCAGATGGGCATGCACATCGAATACGCCATTCCGCTGATCCACAATCGGCTCGTCAAAGATGGGCTGCGCAATTATGTCAAATTCATGGTTTCGGGCGGCATTCGCACGTACGAAGATGTGATCAAAGCCGTGGCGCTGGGCGCTGACGGCGTGATCTGGGGCACCGCTCCGCTGGTTGCCATTGGCTGCGACCGCAATCGCAACTGTCACGATGGCTGCTCTCGGGGCATTGCCACCAGCAATTTGATCTTGCAGAAGCTGCGGGATGTGGAGCTGAATACGGCGCAGATGATCAATGCTTTCACCATGATCCAGATGCAGGTGACCAGGGCGCTGGCGGCGCTGGGATTCAAGGATATTCGGGAGCTGCGGGGCAGGTTCGATGCCGTCCACTGGATGGGATTGAAGGAGCGGGTCGATCATCGCTACCGCATTCGCAAAGAGGTGATCAAAGAGATCGAAAAGGATGAGCAGCTTTTTGAGGAGAGGATGGCGGCACGAGCCACGGCCCAATCCAATTGCGGCGTGGCAGCGATCAACGGCACCGTGCCCATCCCTGGCTATATTCTCGACCAGGCGCTGACTGCCATGCGCAATCGGGGCATGGACGGCGTGGGCATGGCAAAAACGCTCTGCTTTCCCGATCATCCTGATGAATATGCCTATCGTATTATGGTGAAAGGCACGCTGCAGCTCGATGTCGAAAAGAAGTTAGCGGAGCAATGGCAGACCGAAGGGAAAAATTTTACTCAGGAGACCCTGCAGCGGGAAGCCCGAAGCCTGGTTCTTGCCCAGCGGATTGATTTGATAGCTAAAATCAAAAACGTTTTTCTCGATCCCTATTTTGATTATGCTGGCGAAGCCGAACCCAGCCGTTGTCGAGAGCCGTACAAAACAAAGGTAGCAAACAAAACAGTGGGACATCCTGTCATTTCGATCCGCCAGCAGGCGGAGAGAAATCTGTCTATTCCATTCCCATTAGAGGAAGAACTTGACTACCGCAATTTCGGCGATGCAAATAGCGATCCTGGGGATATTTTCCGATTTTTTGTCAGAGTCAAATGTGACGTGCTTTGTAATTACATTGAAAATGATTTGCTGCGACTTGGCCGACCTCGTTTTCTGGAGCATCTTTTTCCAGAAGTCTCACTGGAAAATTATAGAGAAAATCAAGCCTTTTTGCATAAAGCCGAAGACCTGTTTGTGTTCCATCATTCGCTGAACCTCACTCGAATTCTGTACGTGTCCTCGATTCTGCCTGAGGAATGGCAGGCGTTTCTGGCGCAGCATAATGGCAGGCTGGATAAATCGCTCTACCTCACCAGCGAGCAAAGAAATGTCACCGTGGATTATTTGCAGTTGCTCTGGGATTTCATTCTACAACATCCGTTCGAGCACCATCGCCATCGCTATGGAGTTCGGGAGCATAAAATTGCTGCGGCCATGTCCTGTGGCAAAAACTTCGCCGTCTGGAAAACGGCTGGCAGGGAGATTCCCTGGCAGACGCCTGATGCGCCGAACAATATCATCCACGTTCGATTAGCCACTGGCTCCGTGGTCGAACAGATGAACGCCCATCCCTTTGCCAAATTGCACACGGCTCTGACCCATAACGGCGAAACCACCAATTACGAGGCGTTGAAACAGCGGGTGGAACAGTTCAACCTTTCTCCATTGGCCACGACCGATACCGAGGTGGCCTCACTCAAATTCCACCTCACCGCCGATGCCTGGGAATATCCCGACTGGGCATTATTCGAAAGCTTTTCACCGACCACTGGCGATGATCTGCAATTGGTCGAGCCAGCCATTCGATCCCAATTGGAGCAGGTGCAACGTGTGGAATTTGCCAGCTCACCCGATGGTCCCTATCAATATTTGTGTCTGCGGCATAATCCCTACACCCGAACCACCGAACGGGTTGATCTCAAAGACCCTGCCGATCTTCGACCCAATGTCAGCGCCTTCTGGCTGGATAAAAATGGCAAAAGGAATCGGGTTTTCAGCATCATTGCTTCAGAAGAACATGCGGTGCATCGGATTTTGGAGCTACTGGATCAAGAAGGCATCATCGATGGCTCAGTGGCGGATAAAATCTTCGTCAGCAGCGGCATGATCAGCCGCTATCGTTTCGAGGATGGGCAGCAGATTCAGGATTATGAATTCATCGACCGCTACGGCAGAAGGATCAGCGTGGATGATCCTGGCGAGCATTACAGCCTGCGCCGTCAAAAATTGGTCGAGCCATTCGATGCATCTCAGTATCAAGATTGGAAAACAAACTACCCTGAATTTTTCAGAGATCATTTAAAGGATATGGGCTTCAATGATTTTCGCTGGCTATTGCATCAGATGGTTAAGAATACCATCAATGATCATGAATTTGCTGAGCATCTGAAAATCCTGACCTGGCTGAAAGATTATCTCCGCACCCTGAATCCAGGCGACAAAGCCCAGGGCTCGTTGATCGACATTGCTCAGTTTTATTTGAATCAACTGCTGGATAGCGCCCGAACCGAACGATTTGAAAATTACACCTGGATCGATCAGCAGGGAGCGGGGCAATTTGATCGCCAGCCGCAACATGAAAAAAAGTTGATTATCGAGGCTTCAGAATTTCTGGCAGAAGGCACGGATCCAGCATTTTCCTTGACCGCATTCCTGGCAAAAGCCCACCGTTTGGGCTGGCGAAAATTTATCCTCTATCGAACCAGGGGACAGCGTATGATCTCCACCGCCGCCTTATGCAATGGCGATACCGATGACGTGGAGATGGATGTTTATGGCTCAGTGGGCGAATATTTCGGCGCCTTCATGCAGGGCGGAACCATCCGCTTGCACGGCAATGCCCAGAACTTCTGCGCCATGGCAATGCACCACGGTAAACTTTACGTGTTCGGCAATGCTGGCAAAGTCTGCGGCTACGCCTCCAAAGGCGGCAAAGTGTTCATTATGGGCGACATCGTCGACCGCTGCTGGACCAACTCCGTTAATGACTCCCGCACCCAGGATTTAGAAGTGCTGATCCTCGGCTCCGCCACCAAATACGCAGGCGAATCCCTCATGGGCGGCAACTTTTTCTTCGGCGGACTCCATTTCGACAACAAAGGCACTTTGCGCTTAAATGAACGACCCTATTTCGGCACCAAAATGCTCGGTGGCGCCTCCCGTGGCAATTTCCTCTTCTTCGACCCCGAAAATCGCCTGGTGGAAGCACAGTATGTGCATGGTGTTTTGAAACAATTCTCACATGAGGAATGGCGATATTTTTGTGGGAGATTTAAAGAGAGTTTTGAAATGGCTGGGATTTCTGTAAATTCAGAAAAAGGGACTGAATATATTTTTGTTGAAGGCAAAAAAGTTGCTATTGCTCCAGAGAATTTTAAACTTATTGTTCCGAAGGGGGGATTGAAGGGGTATGAGGGACATTAAAAAAACATCAATACGTTTTCCATTTTTTCATAATCCTCATCAAGTACAGTTAAATTAATACGCATAATAAAATTATCTTTTTGATAAAATTCAAGTTTTTATTGACAATTCAACTGGAATATTTTAAATTAACTTCTACACTATTAAAAATATCGAGAAAAGATGAATCAATAGATTTCCTAATATTGGAAAATAATTTTAAGTAAGTTGGACAGCTAATCAATATATTAGCAATATAACCATTGCAATGGAGAGAAAAAATGTCTGCGGGATTAATGATTTACCAATTAATCATTTTATTTTTCGTTTTTCTTATGATGCTAAATGGTTATCTCCGCGGTAGTGCAAAACAAATAATCGATGCTGTAATAAGTTTAATTCTGCTTATAGCTTTGATATTGGGATGCTTTGTTTTTAACTGGAAAATTGTAATTTTAAGTATAATTGCAATATTTGCTTATGCTTTTGTTTCAAAGCCTTTTGCAAAAAAATTGGCTCATCGTATGTTGGGATATCGAACGAGTTTTGATGCTGGCAGTGATGATTCTTTACGAGATTTTACAAGCGGAAAAATTTCTTTAGAAAAATATTTTGAAAAATCAGAGAAAAAGCAGCAAAAGGAAGAGATTAGATTGCAAAGTTTATTTGAAAAAAATCAAATTAGAAATGTTTTAAAACAGTATAAAAAAAATTATGAAGATTTTGTCGATTATTTTCAATTTCTCAAAATGACTGGATTAGGTGAAGAATTAGCGTGGGAGATAATTTCAAATCCTAAAGATTTGCAAAAATTAATTTACTTAAAAGATAAGGGTTCCAGTGATATAGAAATCGCCGCTGAATTCATGAAATTGTAATTTTACTGGGAATGAAATTATGAACATTATAGAATCTCTAAAAGAACAGGCAACTGAAATCCATGAACTATTATCAATATATATCAAAGTTCACGATTCCATATTTAAAAAATCAGCCACTTTTTTAAGTCTATTTAAACGAGTTGATTTTGATGATATTTATAATCAAACAGAAACCTTGCTATCACAATTCAATCAAAAAAGACATGAGTTAATTAATCTCAAATCCAATTTTGATGACAAAACTGTGCCGAAAGAATACAGACAATATTTCCAACAATTATTTACGTTTTTTGAAAGACTGTATGAAACCGTTGCTCTATTAAAGAATAGGCAATATCAATTACTATTAAAAAGTAAAGGTGAAAAATACAGTTTTAAAGAATATATGGAAATAGAGAACAAATATAAAAAGTCAGTAGAAATATACATGGTAGAAGGGCAAAAATTAAATAGTATTAATTATCTTGTCTTCAAATAGAAGGCCTAACCAAAACGTTAGTATGCCACAGAAGGTAAATCTGGGGACGGAGTAATGAACTTATCATTACAGAAATTATGCAGTCTTATTGCAGACGAGGGAGCCAAGTATGCGCATCAATACACAGAGCTCTTTATAGAAGTCGCGAAAAAAACGACAGGTAAAGCCATATTCGGGAAACAAGTTGATAAAATTTTTAAAATTTTTTCTTTTCTAAACTGGGCTTATGCAAATGGTGTTTGGTCTAATCTAAGCAACACAACTTTGCGAAGGGATTTGATGGGCCAGAGCATGCAAAGCATTGTCCTGAGGACTTCATACGAATTAGCTGAAGATAAATCCAATGAGGGTATCGCCTTTCTTGCATCAGAGTTGGATCAAGAATTCAGGCAATTTGCCCTGATGTACAACGAAAGGATTAAAGAACTGTCAAGAGCGGGGTACGAGCCAGATGCCAATGCCGCAAAGCTTTTTGGACTTGAAAGGATTCAGGAACATCTTGATCTAAATGATGACCAGATGAACGTTATTGTGCCGCAATTTAACAATAGCGCTGGCGATATTGCAAGAATCGAGGAAATAGCAAAACAAGTTAATCGGGCAGCGAGCCAAAGAAAAAAAGATTTTTTTTCCAGGCTATTTGGCTCTTGAAAGTACACATCCTAATATTAGCTTGGGGAAGGATGCTCATTCCGCTGCGCTTCATTCGCAGCTCTCAAGCTGGGCGTTAGGTGTATATGGAATTACTAATTATCAAACCTATGAACAAATCAATTATTTTATTATTTTTCATGTGCTCTTTTTTTAGCTTAGATTTCTGGCGACAAATAGTAATATCACTTTTTACTTTAGTTTGTGGTATTCCCTGTGGTCTTATGCTTGATAGAGCAATAAAAAGGCGCGAAAATAAAAAAAATAGGCTAAAAATAATTCATTCTTTTATTGATTCACTATCAAATAATAAAGAAATATTACAGGTAATTGAAAACGAAATTACTGTAAATGAAACTTGGTTACCTTCTGTGAAAATTGAAACCGAAACAATAAACACTGTGTATATTCAAAGGTACGAATTATTTAAATATCAATCTATCATAAATAAAATAAATACACTAAAAAATGATTTTATAAAATTTAATACAGAATTAGAGTTGTTAATTCATTTTCACAGTGAAGCACAACAAAAACCACATTATGTTTATAGATTTAAGGAAACAAGAGAACTAATAAAATCAAATATACCTACTATTTTATTCAATATTGATTCAACTATAAATTTAATCAAGGAACCTGAATAACCATTAAAACGAAAGGAGATTTTCAAAATGGGAATTAATGCAAGAACTGCAACTGCAAAAGATTTTGATATAGCAGCACAAAAACATGCAAATGCTTTTTGGTTTTACTTAGTACTTGCAGGATTAATTTTTTACTTTTTTAAATTCTGGGCAATTATTCCTGGTATACTTGCTATTTATACTGCGATACAAAGCATTGGAGCTACAAAAGCTGCTTCAAGTCTTCGTAATGGTACATATAAAATACCAAATCCTAATAATGGTGCTCCAGATGGAGATGTAAGAAATTATAAATAAATAAACTATAAAATTTTTATAAAAGGAAAAAATGGAAAATTTAATAATCGGATTTATCTTGGGTGTTTTGAGTCTTTGGTTTGCAGCCATTAATAACCTGAGATTTGATATCTATAAAGAAAAATTAAAAGCATATTCAGAAATTCAACATAAAGCATCACAGATATTTAATATTATTTCTCGTGCTGACTTGCCCAATCGGCATATTAAATTTAATGAACTGAATCTTGAAATGTCAGAGATTGTCCATTCTTACGTACATATTATTGCTCATGATGTATTCAATCAAGTAACACGATTTTGTTGTAATCATAGCTTTGAATCAATATCAAAGAACGATAAAGAGTTTTTGCTTGATCATACTTTATTATCTCATGCGATTAGAAATGACCTTAAGATAGAAAAAATTGATAAATTAAATGATGTGCTTCTTCGTACCAATTACAAAATGAGCAAATTTTCAAATGCATTGAAAAAGCTTATTGATCACAAGTCAAGTAATTTGAAAAGTGATTAAACAAAAATACAACTAATATTTTTTTCTAATAAATTGGAGTGGCAACACCTAACTTTGCATCAAGCCGAAACAAGGGCAGTGTTTCATTTTAATTGTCTCCGTCACTTCGCACAACCCTTTTTAAAAATTCTCATTGTCAATGCGCTGTAGCCCTTGGCTGATTATGCTTGCATTAACCTACATAAATCACTAATAATATCATCCAGCAACAAACATCTTTAAAAATATTTACATGATTAAAAATTAAATCCGCATTTCAAACAAACCTCATTATTCCTATCAACTCGCCCATAAAAGAATTCACTCTGTGTCTCCCATCCTTCCCGATGGATGGCAGGTGTTTCTGGCGCAGAATAATGGCAGGCTAGATAAATCGCTCTACCGCACCAGCGAGCCGCAAAACGTCACGGCGGATTATTTGCAGAAACTCTGGGATTTCATTTTGCATCATCCGTTTGAGCACCATCGGCATCCGCCAGTCGGCGGATTCGAGAGCATAAAATCGCTGCCGTCATGTCCTATGGCAAAAACTTCGTTGCCTGGAAAACGGCGGGTAGAGAGATTCCCTGGCAGGCACCTGATTCACTCAATAACATCATCCACGTTCGATTAGCCACTGGCTCCGTGGTCGAGCAGATGAACGCCCATCCCTTTGCCAAGCTGCACACAGCGTTAACGCACAACGGCGAAACCACCAATTACGAGGCTTTGAAACAGCGGGTGGAGCAGTTCAATCTCTCACCCCTGGCGACGACCGATACCGAGGTTGCCTCGCTCAAATTTCACCTCACCGCCGATGCCTGGGAATGCGGTAAAATTAAACTATAAACAAATTATGATATCTCCTGGCTTATCAGCTATGGAATTGAAGGAGTAAGTCGCAATGAAAACATA
>FWPV01001800.1_pt1 | contig 56102 bp, 45 predicted proteins | sample 2228371 | NCBI WGS metagenome assembly FWPV01 (sample SAMEA103939776, study PRJEB20133) | metagenome
CTCCTTTCGGTTACCTGCAATATGACGCAACGATCTGTTTTTCAACCCCTCCTGTGATTACCTTCGGTTACCTTTAATTTGAGTCAATTCGCGGGATATTAGCGATAATAAATTTTGACAAAACAGTGTGTTCTCCTATATTTAAAGCGACTACATTTAATTTTCCCAATTATCATCTTGTCTAATAGGTCTGATAAATGGTTCTTTATGCTTGCTGTCACACCAATGTCATGAAATGGACAGCACGAATTCCTATCGCCATAAAGATTCGGCCATGGGGGAAAAAACATCTTTTGAAGAAGGGTGCTGCCCGGCGCATTCCCGAGCAGGTAATCTATCGTCGCAAACATGGTTTTTCTATCCCGCTGAACAAATGGTTTGCTGGAAAATGGTCTTCTTGGTCGCATGAAATTATTCTTGGCAAGACGGCACGCAGTCGCGGTCTTTTTAATTATGACTACATTGAACAACTGTGGCATAAACATCAATCACGTGCGGAAAATCATGGAACCCGTCTCTGGCTTCTTCTGTGGTTGGAGCTGTGGCTGAGAATGTTTATCGACGGTACCATGAGCCCTGATGATACACTCATTGACTGAAAATAAGCTTGCCGCAATGATACAATTAAGCAGAACAATCTATTGTGCATCCAGGCGGCTTTAAACATTGGGTCATTTCAAAATTGTTCCAGATACATTGACGTTGTAAAAAATAATATAATTTTATCATACCGAGGTAACTTCATCTGCGGATCTTAATCATTGCACATACAAACGCCCCATGGACACCTTATTATATTAGATACTTTCTGTCCCGCGGATATGCCGTAAAACATATCAGCTTTGAACCCGGCATAATAGAAGGCGTCCCCACTGAATTTGTAGGCATCGAGCCATACAATAAATATGCGAACAAACATGTGTATGTAACGCGGGTTCCTCGTGTCCGAGCACTTGTCAGAACGTTTAAACCAGAGGTCGTATTTGCGCCTTATCTCATATCCAATGGATTGACCGCCGTTCTATCCTGGCGCGGCCCGCTGGTTGTTTCTGCTCGTGGGAGTGATGTGTTTGAGTCTTTGCAACAAAGCGGCTGGCGGAGGGCATTGAATAAGTTGATCATTAAATACATTTGCCAGCGAGCGCAGGTAGTTCATGCGGTGTCCATTAAATTGGCAGAAACATTGCGCCGGTTGGGCGTAGCTGAACAAAAACTCCACGTATTTCCAACCGGTGTTGATTGTACCCGGTTCAAGATTCGAGAGCTGCGTCGCAGTTCTGACGTGCCCCGAATTATTTGCACCCGCAAACATGAGCCGGTCTATGATATTCCAACAATTATTCAAGCATTGGTTGAACTCAAAAAAACCGGATTGAAATTTACCTGCACCTTTGTCGGCGGCGGCCATCTACGCGATCACCATGAAATGATGGCGAAAGCTGGCGGATTGGAAGATTGCGTTGCCTTTTTGAACCCGGTGCCACACGAGCAGATTCCGCAACTTTTACAGGATGCAGATATTTATGTCTCTGCAGCATGGCGCGATGGCACCAGTTCATCGCTTCTGGAAGCCATGGTAATGGGGCTGGTGCCTGTGGTCTCGCGTATAGAGGCAAACGTAGCTTGGATTACCGAAGGCGCAAACGGTCTGATGTTTGCCCCCGGATCGGTCACTGAACTGTGCGAATCATTAAAAAAGGCCATACACGGAAAATTAAATAGCGAGCAGCTTGTTAAAACAAACGTCCGCATTGTTCATGAGCAAGCAGATATGCAGACCAATATGCAGCGACTCGAACATCTCCTCAAGAGCGCTGTACAGGAGTTTTCTTGATGCCGGCTCATTTTATGGTGTCCCATCATGTTATTAAAAAAAAGTGCGGTTGCAATGGGTATCATGGCGAAAGCCCTGTTGCTCTGCGAAACACTACATTTTGCATTTTATGACAGTGCTCGGCTATGTCAAACACCGATAAAGTCCCCCTTCTTGACCTGAAAGCTCAATACCAAACGATAAAAGAGGAAATCCGCCTTGCGGTGGATCGGGTTCTGGAGACCCAGTCCTTTATTAACGGCCCGGAAGTTCAGCAGCTTGAAGAAGCCGTGGCGGCATATTGTTCCTGCAAAAGAGCTGTCGGGGTGTCAAGCGGCACCGACGCGCTGCTGTGCAGTCTCATGGCGCTGGGAATTGGCCATGGCGATGAAGTTATCACTTCGCCCTATACCTTTTTCGCCACTGCCGGTAGCATCTGGCGAACTGGTGCGAAGCCGGTATTTGTGGATATTGAGGCTGATAGCTACAATATTAATGCACACCTGCTTGAGCAGGCAATCACCCCGCGCACAAAAGCCATAATTCCGGTCCATCTGTTTGGCCAATGTGCCGATATGGACCCGATCCTGGAGCTCGCTGCACGACATAAGCTATATGTGATTGAGGATGCCGCACAAAGCATCGGCGCAAGCTATAAAGGGCGCCGGGCGGGTTCAATGGGGACGGTTGGGTGCCTCAGCTTCTTTCCATCAAAAAATCTGGGCGGCGCCGGCGACGGAGGCATGGTCGTGAGCAATAATGACGGGCTGGCGGAAAAGATACGCATGCTCCGCGAGCATGGCATGAAACCAAAATATTATTATAAATATATTGGCGGCAACTTTAGACTGGATACCCTACAGGCCGCTGTCTTGCTGGTAAAGCTTAAATACCTTGACGCATGGTCAGAAAAGCGGCGGCGGAATGCCTGCCTTTATGATGAACTCTTTAAAGGATGCCAAGAGGTTACAGCTCCTGTTATCCGCCCGTATAATATTTCTATTTATAACCAATATGTCATTCGTGTGGCGTCGCAGCGAGATGAACTGGTCAGGTTCTTAAACAACCGGGGGATCGGCACCGCTGTTTATTACCCCCTGAGCCTTCATGAGCAGGAATGCTTTCAGTCGTTAGGCTATCAGCGGGGGGATTTTCCGGAGAGCGAAAAAGCAGCGGCGGCAACCATTGCCCTGCCCATTTTTCCGGAGCTTACCGATGACCAGATCCGTTCCGTTGCCAGCACGGTAAAAGAATTTTACCACTCCTGACGTTATATTAATAACCCGTGATCACGAAACGAATTTTTGACATTATTTTTTCCCTGTTCGGGCTGATTCTGCTCCTTCCGCTGTTCATTGCCATAGCAATCTGGATCAAATGTGATTCTCCGGGACCGGTATTTTTTCGCCAAGAGCGGGTGGGGTATTTGGGACGGCTGTTCAGGATGCACAAATTCCGCACCATGTATGCCGACGCCACCGGCATTTCCCTTACCATGGATAATGATCCCCGAGTTACACCCTGCGGTCGCTTTTTGCGGCGCTTTAAGCTTGACGAGCTGCCGCAACTTCTCGATGTGCTTGCCGGCAACATGAGTCTGGTAGGGCCACGGCCGGAAGTTCCGCGCTATATGGCCCACTATCCCGAGGCAATAAAGCAGATCGTGCTCTCGGTTCGTCCCGGCATTACTGACTTGGCAGCAATACAATTTAAAGATGAGAACAAGCTGCTCAGAAACGCAACAGATCCGGAAAAAAACTATATTGAAAACATTCTCCCTCGGAAGATGAAACTCTACCAGGAATATATTGCCAATCGTTCCCTCGCACTGGATCTCAAACTCATTTTTCAAACAATAAAGGCTATTTTCACCAGCTGACCGGCGCTGCAAGCGTCCTTGAATTAATTGATAGCAACGGTTTTTCGCGCTTCTGCCATGTCCACGATAGGCAGCACCGGCGCGTCTTTTCCGAGCAGCATGTTTGCTACTGACTGAGGATAGGAACGATAGCGAAGGATGGCAGTCACACTGAGGTTTCCCTGTAAGCCCGACGGCACCAGAAACGCGTAGCGCTCAATTGCCGAGCCTTTTGGCGGAATCGTATTGTTATATTCAAAGCGGGTAATCTCCCACGGCTTTACCGTGTGCTTGCCCTCTTTATCCACCGCCTGGGCATTAAAAATTTTAGCGTTTGGATCAATCTCGCCGTCCTTATCCAGCGCCCCAGATCGAAAAATTTCCCGGCCCGTTTCATCCACCGCCCGCACATCAAGCCACATCTGCCGCACCTCAGTAAGACTGGTGGGCAGATTATGCCCAGCGCCAACATTTCGTACTGTTACCGTAACGGCAATCATCTCGCCCTGCTTGGCTGCCGCCGGTGCTGCAATAGAAAGCTCTGCTGCACTCTTGAGACGTTTCTCTGCAATACCTTTGTGAAGGTCAAATTTCAGCAGGCCGGGAATGGTAAAATTCGCCCCGACAAATTCATGGGTGTACATATGATCGCGCTGCGGTCCGCCAATGGCAGGCTGGCCGGGATTTTTCTGCTTTTTCAATGTGCGCGCTGTTTCAATGGCCTTTTCCACCGGCATCATGTGGCAGTCCTGGCACTGAATATCATTCTGGGCATATACCGAGAATTTCCATTCGTCATAGGTGCGCTCAATGTGAAAATTGTTCACTGGATGGAAAACATTATGACAGTTGGCGCAGAAGAGCGACGTAGTATGCAGCTCTGAATATGCGGTCTCATGAAACGGCGATACCGAATCTTTATACGGTCCGCGCTTGACCGGACCAGGATCGACAATAATAGAGGCGTTCTGCGGTTCATGGGTCGGCGTGTCCCTGAAGCGGGTCTCTTTTACGGTATGGCACAGATCGCAGTGCACGCCCTTCTGCGCGATGTCGCTGGTGAAAAATTGGTCATCTTTAAACACCAGATCATTGGCAACCACACCTGCCGCAGCATGACAGCCGCCGCACAATTTGTCGGTAAACCCCTTGGTCTCTTTCGCCCCCAGCTTCCAGAGCGCCTGAAATACCGGATCGGTAAACGCCTGCGAGTGCATAGATCCGTTCCATTGCTTAAAAATATCGGTATGACATCCGCCGCATACGGCTGGGTCGGTATAGTCAGACGGCTGAATCGGTTTACCGGTTGCCGTTCCAATGAGCGATGGAAAGAAGGGGAAGTCGTCCGGTTTTTTGGTCTCTGCAAAAACCAGCGATTCCAGGGCAATAAGCCCTATCAGTATAAATGCACATTGTTTTTTCATAGCCATCCCTTGTTACTCCTTGTTGTCGGTTCTTGTTTCCTCATGTCTGCTGCGATTCGTTTCATATAATAGGCAGGGCAAACAATTGCACTGCACACACCCTGTTTTTAAATACCTTTTTTTAACTTTTCCTGCAATCGTGAACTGTAAATTAATTTGAACATTTTGAGAATAATTTTTCCGCTTATGCGACTATACTCAGTGAATAGAGAGGAGTAGGGGTAAACGTCATACTCTGCCCAACAGGTGAAAGCAGGTATTCTTTCCGCAATGCGCGGGAATCCTGGCAATTATGATTGTTCATCCCGTGCCGATGCATATCCGTCGAAAAGGCCGGCTTTCTCGGCACATACCCGTAACATTTCCTTAACACGAATCCCTAATCCATCACCCTGGCTCTCGATCCTCCATTCACCGCCTTCAAACGCAGCACTGTTCACCTTTTTGCTTTGTCGCATACCGCATTTCGCATTGTCTTTTAGCCTCTTAAATTTCCTTGACATAAAAGTCAGGGTAAAGTAATAACATAACAAAATTTTAGCTATTTTTGCTATGTTAACATTGTAGTTTTGTTCTGTTATTCAGGATAAATAAAACAAAGGTTATCAGGAAATCTAATTTCCCTCCAGTAACCCTTGCTACATTGAATTAAACTCTTTATTAAAACCAGTCACATTGATCCAACGACACGTCATACCCGTTAGCGCAGAACTTGCCATCTGTGAGTATCTGCCAACAGGAAAGGAGATATAATGGCTGAAAAGAAGAAATGCGTCCCCGGCAAAATCTCCCGTGAAGCATATAAGGCGCTGGAAGATATAGTAGGTCCTGAATGGATATCCGAAGACCGCTCCGTGATTGAGTGTTACAGCAGATTTTCTGTTGACATCCCGGGAGTCCTGAAAAAACACGCCAAAGACCCGAGCAACATACCGGCCTGTATTGTATTGCCTGGTTGCACGGAAGAGGTGCAGGCAATCCTGCGCGTCTGCAACCGCTACAAGGTTCCCGCCATTCCCTTTACCAACGGCATGATTTCCTTTAACGGTCCGACAACGCCTGACCCCACCGTCTGCATTCACGTCAGCAGGATGAACCGGGTGCTTGAGATTGACGAAGAAAACATGACCGCACGCATCGAAGCCTTTGCCGATTATGCCCAGCTTCAGGCAGAGGCCATGAAACGCGGTTTATGGAACGGCGGAAGCCCGCTTGCCACAACCCTGTGCAAGCTGTCATCACAGACCGCCTTTGCCGGCATCTGGCAGACCGACCATAAATACGGCTGCCTGTCGCGCAATATCATCAGCATAAAAGTAGTGCTGCCCACCGGCGACATTCTGATTACCGGCTCCAACACGGTTTCCGGCATTGACACCTTCTGGGAATATGGCCCCGGCCCGGATCTGCTCTCGCTGGTGCGGGGAAGCGCTGGAACCACGGGCGTCGTTGTTGAAATCAACGTGAAGCTGCATCCCTGGTGCGGCGGTGAGGAGCTTCCCGAACCGCCGGCAGGACGGCCCTGTATTCAGACCTACATGGATCCCAAGTATGACACAGTGCCCTATCCCCGTCGCCATAAGCTGTTGTGGGCAGAGTTCAAAGACCTTGAAACAGAAATCAAAGCGCTGCGTGAAATTGCCCACTCCGGCATCGGTATCGGCCTTAATGCCACCGGCATTTATAATGCGTATTACTGTTCCCAGACCCAAGAGATGACCTTGCAGCGGGTGGCAGAAAAATTTTTCCCGCCCTACAATTGCTATGTGATTATTGCGGGCATCGTTTCAGAAAAACAGATTGCCTATGAAGAAAAAGTGATGCGGGAAATAATCGCCGAGGTGGGCGGCACGTTCCTGTCTGCCGACTATAAGCCGGAGGTGCTCTATGCGCTTGCCCCCTGGAATGTTGACTGCATCCGCCACGTGACCGGCTATCGCATGAACCGTCACTTCTACGCCGGCTCAAATATTCTTGGCGGACCGGTTGACACGGCGGCGCGGGAGGCGCGCAAAACCTGGAAAAAAGCGCTTGAAACCTTTGGCGAAACCTATGTCACCGACCGTGGCGGCATTGATGACACGCCATTTCTTTATTCCCAAAACAAGGGCGGACGGTTCTGGCTGACCGAGGCGGATGTTTATCCCGATGCCACCAATCCTGAACTGCTGCAGCGCGGCCAAGCGCTGGTGCTCTGCGGGGTCGTGAATGTCATCGCTGACAAATTTGGCGCCGGGGCTAATGGCCTGGGGGTTTCTATTGAACCACTCACCTCATTTTTTCCCGAAGTCGGCCCCAATGCCCACCATTTTTTCCGCAAATTGCGGCCGGTGTTTGACCCCAATAATATTTACATACCGGGGCGCCAAGTTTTCACCAAGGCGGAATACGACGCATTCCCGGATCAGATACTTGCCGGTTTAAATAAGATGCGGGCGCTGCATGGGATGCCGGCGGTGGAGAAGGAAAAGTAAAAGGCTGTTTGGGGAGTAGGGATTCGGGTTTAGGGAATTTTGACCACGAATCACGAGTTGCGAATTTATGAACAAGGAGGAGCGGTGTCAGCCGCGAAAACATCGGGCATAAATGCGCTCCTGCGAAATTTCAAATATGTTTGATTTATCTTTTATGAGGAGATTATCGTGGCCATCCAGAAAAGCGAATTAGAAAAGATCGTCGGTAACAATAACGTCCTGGATGACGAGCAGACGCTGGACGCATACTCGAAAGACCAGAGCTTTGTGCCGCGCCGTAAACCTACTATGGTGGTTTTTGTTGAAACCGTGGAGCAGGTTCAAGCCGTCGTCAAGCTTGCAAATAGCACGGCAACACCCATAATTCCTTACAGCTCCGGGAAAAATCTGCGCGGTGCCACTATCCCCGACCACGGCGGCATCATTCTCAATATGTCCCGTATGAATAAGATTGTTATGGTGGATGAAGAGAACTGGTTTGCCATGGTTGAGCCGGGGGTTACCTATCGGCGCATGCAGGATGCCATGGCCGAGCGGGGGTTTCGCATCAACGTGCCGTTTGGTGTGCCGCCCGACCGGTCCGTGCTGACCAGCTATCTGGAACGCGATCCGGTGCTTGCTGCGCCCAGTTTTGAGTATGGTAATGCTTTAATTATGGACACCGAGATCATTCTGCCAACTGGCGAGCTGTTTCGCACCGGCAACTGGGCAACGGGCGGCAAACCGGGAGGACCAAACGGCCCTATCAGAACCATGATTAACCGGCTCTGGACCGGCGCTCAAGGGACGCTCGGCATCATGACAAAAATGAGCATTCATATTGACCCGCTTCCCAAAATGCGCACAGTCTTTTTTCTGCCATTTGATGATCTCGCCCAGGCCATTGAGCCATTGAAGCGAATTCAGCGACGCGAGATAGGCATGGAGTGTTTCCTGTTGAACCGCTTCAATCTTGCAGCTCTGCTGACCGATGGCTGGGTGATTCCTGAGGAATTTCCGGCGCCGGCGACTCCCGCCGAGGAGTTCAACGAACTGCGCGGCATGCTCCCGGCTTGGACGCTTATTCTCTGTATCCATGGATTGCCGCGGCATCCCGAGGAAAAAATCGCTTATGAAGTTGAGGCGCTTCACGAGACCTGCGACTTGCTGGGCGTCAAAATTCTTGAAGGACTTCCCAATATTCCCGGCGCAGAAAATGTGATTCTTGCTGAACTGCTTCGGCCCTGGAAGATCCTGAAAAAATTCAACTACCGCGGGTCGGTGCATGACTTGACCTTTAAGTCTCCCCTCAATAAGCTCCCCGGTATGGTGCAGAAGATAAAAGAGCTGGCTGATGCATACACCTATCCGCGCGCCGACATCGGCATCTACCTGCTGCCTCTTGAGCGCGGCAGAGGTATTCACTGCGAATTTGATCTGCACTGCAACCCAACCGATGAGCGCGAATGGAATAGGGTGAAGGAATTCTGGACGAAAGCATCGGCGCTGTTGATGAACAATGGTGCTTATTTTGACCGCCCCTATGGTATCTGGGCGGATATGGTATATTCTCGGGCAGCTGAATACGCCATGAAACTGAAACAGATTAAGAAAGAGATTGACCCAAATAACATCATGAATCCGGGGAAATTGTGCTTTTCGTGCTAAAAAAACATATGTTGGCGAATCGGTGATGAGATAAAACAGGAACGCGAAAATTTCCGGACATAAGCTGCGGGTCGAAGAAGGAGGTTACATAATTATGCCTGATTATGAAGTCATTGTGGTTGGATGCGGACCGGCAGGCCTGATGGCGTGCGGCGAACTGGCAAAACGGGGCGTTAAGGTGCTTGGGGTGGATAAAAAACCGCGCCTTAATGAAAATATTCGCACCGCCTCCGGGTACTGCTTCCTGGATCAGCCGTTCAATAATGAATACATAAAAATGGAACCGCTGGGAAATAAAACCCGCCTCCACTACACGGATAGCGGCTTTACTGTTGAGTATTCGGGGACCATGGAAGGCATTTATCACTCCCATATGTTTTCCGACACGGGCAAGCACTGGCAGGCCAGCACCCGTAAAAAACCCTTCTACAATCTCTTCGTGCCCTCACGGTGCTTTGCCGACCGTTACGCCTGGGCGACGAAAAATGGCGCGCAATTTCTTCCCTCCACACTGGTGCTCAGAGCCAAGCAAACGGACAATGAAGTTGAAATTATTGCCCGCACCAATGGCAAAACCAGAACCCTTACCTGCAAAAAGCTGATTGCATCAGACGGACTAAGCTCGCGCATTGCCCGCTATATGGGCTTAAACCGCAGCCGTACCCCGTTTGGCAAGGGTCCGTCCATTGAATGGGAAATGAACGGGGTTGAGACTCCCTACGCCCGGGGCGACATGTTCTTTTTCGGCGGAAAAAATTTCGGCGGCAGGCAGGGAGCCCTTATCATGGTGCCCAGTATGAGCGGTGAAAAAGCCTATCGGCTGGAAACTATGTCGGTTCTGCCCGCTTCGTCTGCTACCGAACTCATTGAATATTTTACCAAACAGGGACCGTTTGCCAGCTGGTTTAAACATGCCGAGGTGCTTGATAAAAGCGGCGCGGTGGTTGATATGATGACGCCGATTATTACCCCCTATGTGGGCAATGTCCTGTTTGTGGGCGATTCGGCTGCCTTTGCCGAATGCCTCTACCAATGTGCCACCATGGCCGGCTATATGGGCGCGGTGTATATGGTGGAAGAACTGAAGGGGAAAAAAGGGTTTCAAGGGTATTCTGAATGGTGGGGCAACCACTTTGAATGGATAAAAAATCCGAAACGCATGGCTGACTATACCAAACGTGTGTTGTTTCCGCGCTTTTTCAGCGTTAAAGAGCTTGATTTCCTGTTTGACCTTTCAGAGAAAAATCCCATCGTGGTTGATGAGGCAACGGCGACCCCGTATGACTTTACCAAAGTGGTCATGGAACAGTTTATTGCCATGCCGGAAGTCCCTGACGAATTAAAAAAACGTATGCAGACTATCATTGATGGCGATATGGGCATGATATCCACCGTGATAGGTCAGGCACAAAAAGCATAGCTTCATTATCGTTGACGCAGCGAACAAAATATCCCACGCTGTGTTAGGCAATAATGCAGCGGGGTTTTTTATCAGCCAAGCATATCATCTAAATTCATACCGAGTTTTGCCATCAATTCTTCAAGCGATTTTCTTGAAACTTCTTGATAGCCTTTCTCCCGGGCAAATTCCTCTGCATTTTTCACGGCCATCTCCAGAATACCAGCGGGCACATTGTTCATAAGGTTTTTGGCTTCATCAGTCTACCTCATGGTAAAGACATCGGACACAAACTCAGATGCGGACTGCTGCTCAGGCACCGCTTTCTCCTGTTTTTCCCAAAATGCCGAATGCGGCGGCCGCGTCATCTGCCGGGAAAGTTTGACATCCATTCTCATATCGCCAAGGATAAACGGCAAATGCTGCAGAAACTCAACCGGGATGATAACAAAAAGCTGATCTTGCTTGATGCGGTTGTGCATTCTGCCGCCAAAATCGCCAAAGGTTACCACAATATTTTTTACATGCCAGGGTGTCGCAAATAAAGTGCCGCACAGCGAAGTGGCAAATTCGCCATGCGGCAGTATTCCTTCCCGACATGCGCGGCAGCCAGCAATCGGGTTGGCATTGTGGGGATTGCATACCACAACCACCCAATCAACCGTGACACCTTCAGGAACATCATCAAGGGGTGCTGCACCGATTGCCCGCACCATGCCAGGCGGAAGAATGGGCTGTGCCGTTTTGAGCCGGGCAGCTCCTTCCGTGGTAAAAAAAGTGCTGGTAGCAGACAGATAGGTGCCGGCTACAATCTCTTTTTTACCTGGCACGATGCCTGCGTGATGCACCCCTACCAGGCAGTCATGATGATCCGCGTCAAAGTAGACTTTTTTACCTTCGTCCATCGCATACCGAATTATGGCACAGGGGGTATCCTGAATAGGTTCATATGCGGGATGGACAATATCTTTAAAAAGAGTAATTGCTACTGGTTTTCCACGCACTTTGCCCTTCTGGATCAACAATTCACATATTTCCTTGTAATTAGCCATGTACTGCTCCTCCGTTGATGTTTAACCCTTGAAACGGGACCGCCAACAAGACGTTCTTGGAACCGTCGGTAACGTTGCGCGAAATCCCAGATGCCCCATTAACTGACGCGGAAAAAAACATTCGGCCGGCGGTTGAGGGATTGTTTTAAAAGAAAGGGTGCGCTGTCTATCTTATGTCGCGTGCTCTTCAACTGCATACCGGACGGTAACTTTGGTCGATATGCCGCCGCGGGGCCGCCACTGGCTCACCACCTTTATCCAGCGGGGTGAACAGGCCCTGACCAGATCATCCAATATTTTATTGGTAGCCGCCTCATAGAAGATTCCGGTATTGCGATACTGCTGCAAATAGAGCTTCAGGCTCTTTAGTTCGATACAGCTCTTAAGGGGTGCATATGTTATGAGCAATTCGCCAAAGTCAGGCTGGCCGGTTTTTGGACACACCGAAGTAAATTCTGGGCAGTTAATTTCGATTTCATATTCCCGTTTCGGATCCGGATTAGGAAATATTTTGAGAAGCGGCACACCCGTTGAGGTGAGGCGCGGCCTGCAGTGGTTTTGTTTCGTTTCCATTATCCTTCTTCTGACGATACCCTGGCTTATTACCTCATCACCGAAACAATCTCATAATTCCGCTCTTTGATAGCCGCAACAATCGGCTCTATGTTGCACTTTTCAAGGCGGAAGAAATGCACCTTTTTCCCCCCTTGGTTTGCATGGGTGGTAGTGCCCACGCTCATTATGGTGCCGCCGTTTTCTTTAATAAGGCGCGAAATTTCCTCAAATGCGTGGGGCTTTTTCCCCAGAACCACATCAATGCGCGAGCTTGACTCAAGCACGCCCATCATTTCAAGAAAGGCTGCCAGGATGTCTTTAGATGTTATTACGCCGACCACTTTGCCATTTTCCAGAACCGGGAGCCCACCAATTTTATGCTGGAAAATGAGCCGCGCAGCATCTTCCAGCGTTTCATCCGGACTGATCGTAACCGGCTTTTTGATCATGACATCGCGAACCAGTATGTCACGTGCCATAGGCAGCAGACGAACCTCGCGCAGATCAAATTCTGATACAAAACCCACAAACTTTTTGCCGTCAACCACCGGCAAATGGCGGATGGAATTCTTTTGCATCAGGGCAAGGGCATCAAGAACGGTCTTATCTGGACTTATGGTAATGAGCCTCTGGGACATTCTTCTTCTAATTTTCATAGCTGACCTCTGGATTATGTGGCGCTCCCCGCGTACTCTGCGGAATATTCCAGCAATTATGATTTATATTTCATTTATGCCGATGCATCATCTTCATCCCGCATGTTTTCGGGACGAAGCTTTCTCGGCACATATGGCAAACAGCACACGAGCGACTATTCTACTGCCCTTTTATATTGTTTTTAAATCGCTGTCAACAGGTTACGATGCGGGACGTTCCCTAAAAACGAGCGTGAAAAACCCCGGTGCGTTCTCAATACCAAATGATAAAAAAAGTATTGAGGAAAGCCCTGGTTAAGAAGAACAACTGATGGCTTCTCACTGAACATGAATTACCGCTCAAAAAACGTATTTTGCATAACGTCCTGGCTAAAAACTACTCTTCAGGTGCTGTATATCGAGTACGTTTGATCGTCTGCACAACCGGAACGGGAAACGGAGCGGTAATTTTAACCGGCATGGTTATGGAGTCAATCACCCGGGTGTCAAGGACTTCCGGGCCCGCAATGCTCACCGGAAGTGTCTCCGTTTTTGTGATATTTACGGACAGTGTTTCCGGTTTTTCTATGCTGACCGGCACGGTTGCCGCTTTCTCAACGGATACCGGGATGACAGGGGTCTCTTCAATTTTTACCCCTAATGTTTTTGCTCGTGCAATATTCACCCTGAGCGGCAGCGCTACTTCCGGCGGCTGGCCGTTAATGAGTGCAATATTGACATCTTGAATTTCTTTTTTCAGTTCCTTTGACTGTGCCACGGCGGGGAGCACCACAAATAGGGGTTTTAACAGGATACCGGCAAGGCAAACCGCTATGACGGTAAGAATTGTCTTGGTGTACACATCCACGTGCAGCACAATGACGTTTTTTTTCATACTGACCCGCTCCTTTCTTTTACTAAATTTTTATGTAAAGCTTTGCTTTTGCAATGCCGAATGTGTGCAATATGAAAAAAAGCCGGGATATGTCATCAAAGGAAATTTACAAACCTGTTGATCCGGGTTTTGTGCTGGTACCGTTTTTACAGAACAGAAAAGATACCATGGGATTCATCTTGAAAGTGAATTCAAATAAGAATCTGCTGTTGAATGTCGTTATTCAGCGTGATGATTATGCCACGCCCGATGCCCTCATGGATATGCTTGCCATTGCAGTAGATGCAATTATTCAAAACCGTCCGGTGGTTTGCAAGTAGTGCCAGTCCATCCCTCTTATACCCGTACGTTATACCTCTTTTACAATCACCTCTTCACGCTTTTTACGCGTTGCGGTCACCGGGTGCTCATCAGGATATCCCAGCGCAATGAGAGCCATAAACTCCAATGCAGACGAGACCCCCAAAAGCTCATTTACTTTTACCCTGTTTTTTAATATCTCACCGAGCCAGACGCCACCCAGACCGAGTGCATGAATCGCCAGCAACATGTTTTGTATGCACGCGCCAATCGCCTGGATATCTTTGGTGCGGTCATAACTTGCAGCAGTGTCTAAGAACACCGCAATACAAACCGGCGCCTGCTGAATAATCTTCCCATAACGTGTCAAGGTAGCAAGCTGGTCTTTCGTTGAGGAGCTGCGAATGATCACAAATTTCCAGGGTTGGTTATTAAGCCCCGATGGAGCCCAAATACCCGCCTCGATAATTTCTTCAACAAGCGATTCATCCACCACCTGATTTTTAAACCGCCGAATGCTCCTGCGATGTTTAATACTATCAAGCATCGTATTAGTGTTCCGTGTTGTCATGTGCATTCCGTTCCAATATTTAAGATTTTAAAATTACTTTACCCGGAAAAATTCCTGTGAACGTAGTATCACGAATTACCCATGTCCCGTTGACCATAACATGAGAAATACCAGATGGAAATTGATGCGGATTTTCATAAGTGGCTCGGTCAGCTAATGTTTCTTTACGAAATATAAGGAGATCCGCTTTGTATCCTTCTTTTATTAATCCCCGATCTTTCATGCCCAGTTTTACAGCCGGCTGGCCGGTCATTTTTTTGACTGCCTGTTCCAGCGACATTGTGTTTTGTTCAAACACATAGTTTTTCAAAACCCGCGGAAAAGTGCCGAATGCGCGCGGATGCGGTTTGCCGTCGCCAAGCACTCCCTCAATGTCCCATACCGCACTGTCACTGCCAATCATAACATAATCTTTCTCATACATCTGTTGAAGATTTTCTTCGCTCATCGAAAAAAAAATCGCCCCCACGCGGAGCCGCTCCTCAACGAGCAGATCAAAAAAGGTGTCGCTGATGCTCTTATGGAGCATTGCCGCTGCTGCTGCCACTGTTTTTCCTTCAAGCGGTTTATTTGCCGCACTGAATACCCGCGATATCAGCACCTGACGAAACATTTCTTCATCAGATCTGCCAGCTAATAGGTGAGAAAAAATTTTTTGCCGTTGCGGTTCCAGCCGCAGACGTTCAAGCTCTGCATCTATCCCGCCTTCGCACACCCAGGCCGGAAGCAATGCGTCAAGATCGGTACTTGCAGCAATGTAGGGATACCGGTCAGCAGAGACGGCAACATCTGCCTCTAACGCTTCTTCAATTCGTTTAAATATGCTGGAGAGTTTATGCCAGTTTTTTTCACCCATCGTTTTGAGATGCGATATTTGCAGCGGGATACCGGTTTTCATGGCGACCCGCAGCGCCTCCTCAACCGCTTCCACCACAGTATCCTCCTCATTGCGGATGTGCGACGCGTAAATACCACCATACTCTGCAACCACTTTTGCCAGTGCTATGATCTCTTGTTCCGCTGCAAAACTGCCGGGCGGATAGAAAAGGCCAGTTGAAAACCCCCATGCACCAGCATCCATTGCTTCTCTCGCAAGCGTTTCCATCTGTTTCATCTCTTCCGGTGTCGGTTTTTGATTTTTGTAACCAAGAACAGAACCTCGAAGATTGCCGTGTCCGACAAGCGGCACAACATTGCTATAGAGCTGCTGACGCCTGAGCGCATCAATATATTCATGCATGTTTGACCAGATAAGATCAATACCAAGGCTGCTCACGCTGTGACGGCGATGCTCTAATGCACTGCCCAAAAGCGGAGCACCTGACACGCCACAGTTGCCGCAGACCTCAGTGGTAACACCCTGGCAAATTTTACCTCTTCCCGGCGGCTGGACAAACAGGTTATAATCTGAATGGGCGTGAATATCAATAAATCCAGGGCAAACATAGCGGCCCCGCGCATCAACGATCTCGCCAGCTTCATGTGTATCAATCATGCCCACGGCAGAGATAATGTCGCCTGTAATGCCGATATCCTGAAAACGCGCTGGTAATCCTGAACCGTCAACCACGCAGCCATTTTTGATGAGAACATCAAACATATTTTTATTGCCTTTTTTCCTTGGGACTGTTGCTGCTATCATAAATGGAAGCGGAACCTCTGTCAATAATTCCTGCGTCGGACAAAGTAGTTGCAGAAATATTTTCTCTGCGGTAATGGGTGTCATAAATGTTTATGCAGCACACGGTGAAAAATAGATAAAATTCTTGGCATGAAAAAAACGCAGCGTGTATTTTACTCGCTTCCAATTATTTTACTGTGTTTTATTCTGTGGGGATGCGCTGGGCCTAAACTCCCCCCGGCATCCACCCTTCATATTGAGCACCTGGATACCCGACCGCTGAAAGGAAAAATTATCGTGCTTGATCCCGGGCATGGTGGTCCAGAGAAAGGTGCCATTGGTCCCCATGGTTTAAAAGAATCAGAAGCAAATCTTGGGGTCGCCTTGTACTTATGGGGTCTGCTACTACAGGCCGGCGCCCAGCCTATTCTTATTAGGAGTGCTGACAACAGTGTTTATACGGATACGCCATTCGCTCTGGATAAAGACCTTGATGCACGCGCAGCCATCAGCAACAACAATAATGCTGAACTTTTTATAAGCATACACCACAATGCCGATGCCAATAATCCCGACCGCAACGATGTGCAAATCTATTACAAAATGACCGATAGCGGACCATCCAGGGACATTGCAAAGAGCGTGTTGCAGGCATTGATGCAACGATTACAAGTAGCCGAGGGCAACATATATTCCGGCAATTACCGGGTGTTGAGAACGGTCAAGGCGCCGGCAATTCTGGGAGAATCTTCATTTATCTCCAATAAAAGCAACGAGGATAAGCTGTCTTATCAGCGAACCCTGCAGGCCGAGGCGGAAGGATATTTCCAGGGAATACTTGCCTACTATCAGACCGGGTTTCCGGAAATAATAGACCTTTATCCGCGTGATATAACCGTTATCGATCCCAGACCAGAAATAACGGCCAGGATCATTACCGGTTCTGGCAAACAGGGATTAAATCCCGAAACTATTATTCTGAAGTTGAATGATGAAAAGATTTCGACATTTTCATTAAAAAATGGCCACACAGTTTCCTATGTTCCCCATTTTCCTCTGGAGAATCGTGCCCATGTTTTTTGCATCTCTGCAAAAAATCTTGCAGGGAATAGTTCCCGAGAAATATGTTCCTCATTCCTTGTTTCTGTGCCTGCTGCGATCATTGAAATATCTCCGATTTTCCCTGTAATTCCCCATGATGGTCTGGCAAACACTGCTATTGACCTGACGGTTTTGGATCATCTGAAACGGCCGGTTATTGATGGAACAACGGTATTCTTAAAAACATCCGGCGGCCAGTTGTCGGAAGCAGAGGTAATGACCAAAAACGGACATGCTCGCGCAATCATTACCGCATCCAAAACCCTACAAAATGCCACCGTGACTGCCACAGCCGGATCAATAACCGGGCATACGTTGGTGCGTTTCGGCGTTCCCAAGAGGCCGCTTTTGCTGCTCAATATTACTGACGAGAAGGGAAGGAAACCGGTCGAAAACGCGCAGGTAATGAATAAAAAAAGAAGAGTTGCTGTTTCTGATGAAAAGGGACGTGCCTACGTGGCGGCAGAAAATGCCGGCATGAATGAATATATGGTCATAAAAAAGGGGTTTTTGCCTTCACGGCAAACAGTAACTCTTTATAACGGTTCTTTCGTTTCTGAAAACATTGCGCTTAAGGCCGTTGAAGGTGGCGTTTTATTTAATAAAATAATTATGCTTGATCCGGCCGGATCTTCAAAGACAGCTTTTCCCCTGCTCATTGAATTACAAAAAAAGCTTGATTATGCCGGTAGCAGTGTATTTTTTACGTGGAGAGATACGCCTCCGGAATCGCAAAAAACGCGTGTTTTGAAAGGCGCAAAGGCAAAGGCCGATCTTTTTTTGACGGTGGATGTCGCCAATTCATTGCTTTCAGTGGAATATTATTATAAAAGTGAACAGGGGAAAGCATTGGCAGAAAGCATATGTGAGAAGTTTGAAGCAAATACGAAAACAAGAAAATGCCGGGTGGTAGATTCAACCACTTATGTGCTCGTTCAGACATCAATGCCAGCAATCTGGCTCAAAATACCGCACAAGCTGCTTACCCAGCCATCAGCCGCTGCAGATATTATTTACCAGGGCATTGTTGAGTTTTATAAGGATAGGAAAGAAATGAATTGAAACGAGTTGTAATGGTTACAGGAGGTCAATAAACTAAAGTGGGCACCATATTCAACACTGATGCCCACTTTAATTTATGCATCTGATAGTTTATTTTTCAATGTGTCTTAGCGCCACCTTGACAGGCCTTTACCTCCCCATAAAAACCATGCCGTTGCTTCTGCCGGAGGTTCATGGAGTGTTCCGTGTCCGGACGTGTCAATATCCTCGACTTTGTAATAATACGTCTTGCCCCTTTCCACGTTCCAGTCAACGAACCGATATGCTGCCCCTTCTGTCGCGCTGCCTTTCGCAGGAATAAGCGCATCATTTATCTTTATAAATTCACCGGTTGCCGACTCTGCGCGGTAGATGTTAAATCCCATGTTGTCAATTTCCGATGCGGTCTCCCATTTGAGCAGGATGCGCGCCAGTTTTCCTGTTGCGTCAAACCGGATTAGCTGAATGACTGTTGGACCTATTGTTGTTGTCGTCGTGGTTTCAGGAACAGTTGTCGTGGTTGTCGTCGCTTGCGGCTTCAGTCTGTAAATTTTTGCTCCGCTGTAACCTGTAGGTTCTTCACCCCAGAAATTTGAAGGAATGAGATTAGAAGCAGCGACATATAGCGTGCCGTTGTATTCGGTAAATGCCTCAAACTGCCGAATATTTGTATCGCCAAAACCGTTACCGGTTACTCGGGTCCAACTAATATTGTTACCTGGGCCTGTTCCCTTCCAGAGGTCAGCGCCATTTTCCGCTGGTGGCGGATCGCCACAGAACGCAGGTGAAACAATAGAGCCTGCGTAAAGCGCTCCATTGAATGTGTACAGATTAGAACCGATATTTTGGCAATCGCCAAAACCGTCAGACAGGTTCGGATTATCACCGCCCATCGCATAAATCCATGCACCATCCTCTTCAGAACCCGTTTCTGTGTACATGACTCGACCGCCTAAAAATCGTACGACACTTACAAACAGACGGTTATCGTATGCTGCCCACGACCATGCCTGGAAATTTTGATTTTGTAACGAGTCGCTTACGCCAAAGCCGTTTTCATTCGTACCAGTGTCATTGGAGTCTACAAAATAATCAACCAGGAATTTCCAACCTGATTCTTCAAGCGTCAGAACTCGCGCTCCTCTTCCGTTGCAGCCGGTTGAACCGGTGCCCCCGGTATAAAGCTGGAGCGTGCCACTCACATCGCTTTTTCCAAGTTTTGTCGAGCTGGAGCATACGGGCGAGCCGTTTCTTGACTCCATTCCAGGCAGCAGACAGGTAGACGGATTGCCGTTTTGATCATAGCCATGGAACAGACCAAAGCTATACTGAGATGTCGGGATCCACGTAATGCCGTCTGATGTTTTCCAAACCCTTGTTCCGTCTTCGTAATTCAAACCAATGGTGGCGTAGAGTTCGTTGTTGAAGATTTCAAAATCAACGATAGATTTGTTCCATATTTCACCAAAGCCGCTTTCATCGGTTCCCTTCATGATTATATATTTTGAAGAGTTTGCAACCACTGCAGGCACATTATAGTTGGGCCTCCCGGGATCACAAGTTACTGTATGTACTGCGCAGATTGTGTATTCATTTGCGTCGGCTACCTCATTTTCTTGGACAGTCAAAGCGGTTTTTGTGTTTGAAATAATATTAAACCGTCGCAACCCCTTTGTTCCGTCTGAAAAGGTGCCAGTAACTTCAAGAACACTGCCTGCCCATTGGTTGGTTGTCCAGTTTTTAGACGAATCAGTGAACGTTGCGGTGTAGGTTCCGTCATTATTTGCGCACGAACTTATTGCGGTTATGGTTCCTGCCGCTTCAGAATCAATGCTTTTTGATACAACAGGTTGCCAATAGGTGCCGTCAAAACGCCAGATTTCAAAGCCGATAGAGCCGTAAAGCTGCGCACCTTGGTATCCCGTGGAAACGGCAACATACAGGGAACCCTTAAATTCTATCATGTCCCCCCAAATGTTCTGTTTCAGGTTGAATTTCCGATCAATCGGCGGGCTCATAAAACCCGGTTTCAGCCACCCATAATAATCGTTTTGCGTAAACTCTGGCACTGTCACCCGCGTCCATCCGTCGCAGGTGGTTTTCCAGAGTTCAAATCCGGTCTGGTCGTTTCTGGTCAGTGCATAGAGACTGCCTTGGAAAGGAGCCATCGCAACAAAGGCCACATTGTATTGATTGCCAAATCCAGGAACATTTATCCGTTCCCATATTGACCCGTCATCAGCAGTAATTGTTTCAAGCGCCACGGGGATGTTGTTGCACTTTGCATGTTTTTCAAAAACAAATATTGAGCTTGACGCAAGCGGCGCGGATGGATTGGTTAACGGCTTCACGGCGCTTGTATCATATATTGCCGCAACGATATCAAGGTCCCCATCGCCGTCAATATCGTCTGCCAATGCTTCGCCTGGCATGCAGGCAGGATCAGCATAGATGGCGGCGCGCTTCCATCTGAGAGGACCGGTGCTTTCATAATAATACAGAACCCCCTTCCCATCGCCGGGCACAAGCAATTCAGGATATCCATCACCGTTCATATCCTTGGCTCTTACCATGCCCGGAGAGCCTTGGCTGAAAGGCCCGCCCGGCCGGTCGACAGCATATACGTCTTTTAACACCGCGTTCCAATCGCGGGGATCGAGCAATGGATCACCGGTGTCAATGCTTATCGGAACCCATTGAGACGTGTTTCTGGGATCCTCAGGGATTTCAAAATAATAAACACCAGAAGGCCAAATACGATAGTTGTTGGGATCATTAGGGTCATTTGTCGGTTTAAAATCTTGATGATTATGGTTGCTGAGAAGAAGCTCCATATCGCCATCGTTGTCAATATCAACAGCAATGACTTCCATGCCTCTTCCTGTTGGATTGCTTGAGCTATACCAGTTGTCAATGGTGTGATATTGCCACTGTGTTGAAAGAGCGGTTTCTTGGCCGGGGTTTTCAAGCCAAATCAGGCTGTCACCCCGAGGATCGCCGGGACCTTTTACAATACAGGTCCCTCGATTCATGATAAAAAACTGAGGGGCGATGATATCAAGATCTCCGTCATGGTCAACATCCGTCATGCTGAAAAGGAAACCGCCCCCCTCGCCTAAATAATAGGGGCCGGAAAAACCGGAAGGATACGCATTGCGGTCGGTTTCGCCTTTAAAGGCTTCCATCCATGTATATTGTTGGTTTGTCCACTGCCAATACCACATATGGATTTTCGTAGTGACAAAATCTTCCACCCCATCCCCGTCAAGGTCAAGAAAGATCGCACGATGATAAGACTCGATCCCGGGGCTGCAGGTTCCATTTCCAAAATAATCACAGGGGCATGTTCCGGTAATAGTGCCTTGATAAATTGTATGCTTTACCCAGTTCGAAGAACTTTTGATGTCTCCTCCAAGGTTTTCCAACCAATAGATTCCAGCTTTACCACAGGTTGCCCATCCAGCGATAAAATTATCCATGACCATAATATCAAGGTCGCCGTCACCATCCATATCGCGCAAAACGGTTTCATTAGGGAAAGCAAAAGTGGAATTAATTATTGATTGGGTCCAATTATCTAAATTTATGCCATCCCATGTGAAAACGGCAACAGCGCCATCAGTGGCAGTCATGCCGTTACCGTCAAGACCAACTCCAGACGTGCAGATGATTTCCTTTTTTCCGTCCTGATCAATATCTCCTATGGTAAGATAGGAAGCTCCAATGAAACCCGGGACATCCGGCAACTGAGGCAGCGATGTCGTGATACCGGTAACGGTATGGCGGGTGAATTGGTCTGCAAGCGATTGGTCGGGAATAATGGTTGCTGCTGATGATTGACTGAGAAAAATGACAAGCAGTGTGAAAATGAAGCACGATAGGATTTTGATTGGTTGCGTTCGTTTCATTGCCCTTCCTCCCTCAAACATTTGATTTGACCAATTAAAACCATTAATTTTTAAATTAGTATGATTTTTAACATTTATGAAATTCAAAATCAAGCAATTTTTTCGTTACCAGACTATTTTATAGGCTTCAAAAAATTAATTATAATTAATTATTATAAAAAATTATATATTTTATTTGTAAATTTTATTTTTTAGATCAACTCAGAAATGAAAGCAAAAAGCTATTGACCATTAAAATAAAACCAAGTATAGATGACAATGGTTACCAATCCATGCATATAAAAAAATTAATCTTATAAAATGAAAAAAGAATTAATTATAACAATATTAATTTATTTTATTTTTTTTATTATATGTTTTATTTTTAGTATTTATTTAGAGCTTGGCAAGGCTGAAAGCCAACATTCGCCAGCGTCACTCTGGATGTATTCACGGCGCGGGATCATGATTATTCTTGGACTCATCGTCCCCTGGCTCAGAGGTAAAGATAATCTGGCCGCTTTTGGTTGGGAAGCCCGGGGAAAATGGTTTGTTATAACAATTGGCGCGGGGTTATTGATTGGCTTAAGCAATAAAGGTGGCTTTGATCCGGCCAGTCCCGTTGCTGTCATTCTTGCACTATTTCATGCATTTGCTACAGAGCTGTTTTTCCGCAGATATTTGCTCAACACCTTCAGCCAATCTTTTACAAGCATTTGGCCCCCTATTCTCCTCTCCTCGCTTCTGTATGGCCTCTTCTACCTTACCGTCTGGACTACATGGGGATTGCCTTTGATTGGCAAAATTATTTTTGTTTTCCTTTTTACCGGTCTGGGGATTTTATTTTCCTACAGCTACAAAAAGTCGGGAAGCTTTCTCGTGCCGTGGATGATGCACTTTTTAGGCGTACTCAATTACCGGTTGATCTTTTAAATTCGTGCCGGGGGAGAGATTATGAGCCGCAGCAAAAAAATACTCACAGGCTTGGTAATAAGTATTGCTATATTGTATTTCATTCTTATTGTCATTGCCTACCTGCCACATGAAACAATCACAGTAAACAAACTGGCAACAGAAAAAGACCAATTTATAACCGTGAATAATAACACTATTCATTACATAAAACAGGGCAGCGGTAACCCAATTATATTAGTGCATGGCTTTGCCGGCTCAACCTACACCTGGCGAAAACTGTTAGCACTTCTCTCTGCTGATTTTACTGTGTACGCTGTAGATTTATTAGGTTTTGGATTGTCGGATAAACCTGCGGTAGGCAATTATGACCTTAAGGCGCAGGGAGAACTGGTGCTTGACGTTATGGATGCGCTGCACATTCCATCGGCCGCCCTTGTCGGCCATTCCATGGGCGGTGTTGTTGTCGCTTACGCAGCTCAAAGAAACCCCTCAAAAGTGAGCGCTCTCATTCTGATCAGTCCCGGTTTTTATGGAAAAGGGGCTCCGGCATTTCTTAAATATCTTTTTTTTCCTCTCGATAGACTTATGGCGCGACAATTTTACACGAAGAAGGTAAGGGCACAAAGTTTGACTCGATATTTCTATGATAAATCATTGGTGAACGATGAAATCATCAATGCCTATTTGCTTCCGGCAAAAACACCCGGGGCGATAGAAGCACTTCAACTCATGATGGCCACGGTAACAACGCAAACCTATGAAGAACCCATAACGCATATTGTCCAGCCGACACTGATTATTTGGGGCGAACAAGACGAGGCGAATCTGCCCTCAGACGGCAAACGATTAACCCGGGAAATTTCTAATTCATCGTTCATCACAATACCGGAATGTGGCCATTACGTTCAGGAAGAAAAACCTGAAGAACTGGCTCAGGCGATAAAACAGTTTTTAAAGTAACCCAACTTTAGCACGGGTAACATTTCCCTGTTACTCAGGATGCACGGCGCGTGCCTGCTGCAGCATTGAGTTCAGTCGTTGCCGCGTTTGTTGTGAGCGGTGTCAACTCACTTCACTTGAATCATCTGTTTTTTTAGGACGTACCCAAAATTTTTTTATCCTCTGAGCCATCACATTTTGGGGAAGCGTCCGGCTATTTTTAACTTGACAGAAACGCGTTTGTCTATTACAAATTGGTCTTAAAGATGTAGTTTAAGAGAATATATCCTGTCAGACAACACCCAATTCGTGACCGAAGGAGAGAGCCATGACTATCGTTTTGAGTATACTGGGAGTACTTGCAGTTATAATTGGCGGCTGTTATGCTATTTTCAAATACAAAAATCGGCCGTTAAAGCCTGACTATTACGAATATTATAAAACCCAGGATACGGTGCCGGTTGGCAAAGTCGGTATATTTGCAACTGCGCTCATTATGCCTGAAAACCATAGTCATGCATTTTTCCATAATATAGTTCATAAAATATTCAAAGTCATTGTGCCTTGGCCGTTTAAAATTTTGGCACTTAAAGATAATGGCGTGGCACTGCTGGACCCGCAACATGTGCATGCGCGGGAAAAATTTGAGCCCACGCATCTGGAAGACGCCTTTGGCAATGACCGAGATCTTGATGGCACGCCCTATATTGAGCGTTACCGGCAGGGACAGGTCGTTTGGATGCCCCCTTCTTCTCGTATATATCTTGATCATGGCTACTTTCTTTACAAAGGTCGCAAATGCGGTGAACCGTCGCTTGCCGGCAAAGTTGCAAACAAATCGCGACTCTATTATTATGGCCACGGGATAGTGCAAAAAAAACTACCCCATTGGGTCGAGAGTTTTAAAATAATCAATGGGGCGTTTGATCGCATTAAGCAAAAATATAACGGGATTGAATGCCGGTCTGAAACAAACATGTTTCTTTATGAAATGAGGCAAAAAATTCGCGAACTGCTTGATGCCGGTTGTGAAACCATCATTCTTGCTGCTCCTATGGCTATCTATTCACATTTTGAGGAATTTAACTCAGGGTTTCGGCACTGCTTTGAATATATCGAGGAGTGGGAGCATCAACATCCTGGCAAAAAGACAAAAGTCATCATCGCGCCGCAAATGGGGAATTATCAGCCGTTGCGGCAGGCATTCTTGGAAATGCTGAAAGACCGCCTGGATACCATTCCCGCGAAGTCAAGCGTTTTGGTAGCGGTAACGGTGCATGGTATGCCCTGGGATCATTTTCCGTGGGAAGCATGGCTCGAACTGGCGCCACCGTATCGTGACAAATTGTTTGAAGAGGTTAAAGATCTTCTCAAACAGTATCCGTTTACCAAAACCGACGTAGTTATTTGCCAGGATGAATTTTCAGACCCAATCTGGGATCCGAAGCAAAAATATCTTTCTACAAACCGTGCATACTGGAAGGCAATCAATGAGGGTTTCGACTATGCTATTGGATTGCCCATCGAATTCTTTGCTGAAAATTCTGATACACTTATGCATCATGCAATGAAGTGTTTTGAAAAATTTGATCAATATGACATTAATGATCCCATTGATTATCCTGACTGGTCTGTCCCCTATACCCGAGAACTCGTTCAGGGCAAAACTCGCGTTATATATAATGGCGTCCCGGTGGGAAAATATCAACACTACGTTATAGACGCATTCTATCAAGCTCTTGACGACGTCTTATCAAAACGGAAGGCAGCGTAAAAGCCGCAGTAGGCATTATTACATGAAAGTTAACGTTGCAGTTATTGGAGCAAGCGGCTACACGGGATTAGAACTTGTTCGAATTCTTCGCGCACACCCTCATATAAAAATAACTGCCCTAACCTCCGAAAAATTTGCCCAGCAACCATACGACAGAGTTTTTCCTTCTCAGTTTCCTCTGGGCGCTTTGCTTGAGCCATTGCGCCCTGAAAAAATTGCAAAAAAAACGGATTTCATTTTTACCGCATTGCCGCATAAAGAGGCGATGGCAGTCACTGCCTTTTTTATCAGCGCGGGTAAAAGGGTTGTGGATCTGAGTGCCGATTTTCGGTTCAAAGACTGCTCGATTTACGAGCGGTGGTACCATAAACACACCGCTGCCGCGCTGCTGAAAAGCGCAGTTTATGGCCTGACCGAAATAAACCGATCGCAAATCAAAAAAGCAGCATTAGTCGCCAATCCCGGGTGTTATCCCACCAGTGTGCTCATACCGTTATATCCCCTGATAAAAGAGGGCCTTATTTCTCAAAAAAATATCATAATAGACACAAAGTCAGGGGTGAGTGGGGCGGGAAGGTCGTTAAATATTGGTTCGCTGTTTTGTGAAGCAAGCGAGTCATTGAAAGCATACAACGTAACGGAACATCGCCATCAACCAGAGATTGAAGAACAGCTCAGTTTCATTGCAAAACAACGGGTCAGGGTAACGTTCGTTCCGCATTTAGTGCCGATGAATCGCGGTATATTGAGTACGATATATGTCACCTTACAGCGTCACAACGACTCTGTTCGGGCAGTAGCAAACATTTATAATACATATTATGGTAAAGAGCAGTTCATAAGATTATTTCCCATGGGCATGATGCCGCAAACCGGATGGGTGCGTGGCTCTAACTACTGTGATATCGGTTTCACGAAGGCCCACGGAAGCCAGCTCATAATCGTTTCGGCTATTGATAACCTTGTTAAGGGCGCTGCTGGGCAGGCAGTACAAAACATGAACCTGATGCTTGGCTTCAAAGAAAACACTGCCCTGGAACAGGCTCCGCTTTTTCCATGAATGCATCGGCACGTAACTATCAGTATCAAACTAGCACCAACCGGTGCGTTTGGATAGTGATCAATTCTCCAGAGGTGTACGATGGAATGTAATGTTGCCAAAAACCTGAAGGCTTGTACGTGTACCTACGAACCGTGTTCAAGAAAGGGAAAATGTTGTGAGTGCGTGCAGTACCATCTCCGAAATGATGAACTTCCCGGATGTTTCTTTCCGGCCGATATTGAGCGTTCTTATGATCGCTCGCGCAAACGCTATATTGAAATATTTCAAAAGAAATTTTAATCCTGGTCAAACGATAACGCTGCACGAATACCATCCACGGCACAGCTCATGATCCCTCCTGCGTAGCCAGCACCTTCGCCCATCGGGATCAACCCCTTTACCCCGATTGCCTGAAAATTATGCGCGTGACGCTTTATGCGTACTGCGGATGATGTTCGCGTCTCTACACCAAACAGTATGCCTTCTTCTACGAAGCCTGACAGCCTTTGGCTAAAATGCTTAAGGCCCTGTTTGAGTGGGTGGCTTATAAATTCCGGCATAAGTTTATTGAGATCCGCCGGCACGGCACCCGGCATGCATGAACAGCGAATCTGAATTGTTCGTGGATTTTTTTCCTCCAGAAAATCTCGCGCCGGTTGTGCTGGTATCCAAAATGTTTTCCCACCCATGTTGAATGCTTTTCGCTCAAGTGATTGTTGAAATTCAATGCCCGCCAGAGGGTCATAGGTTCTAAAATCTGCAGGCGTTATCGTCACCACAACGGCTGCATTGGCCCACGGCGAGTCCCGCAAATAATTGCTCATTCCATTTGTGGCCAGTTCGCCCTGCTGCGTTGAACAGCTAATGACATACCCACCCGGGCACATGCAGAATGTATAAACTCCCCGTCCAGATTCTCTGTCGGTATAGGTAAAAAAATAATCGGCTGCTCCAAGCTGCGGGATGCCAAACCACTTACCCCATTGGACCTTATTAATGAATTCTTGCGGATGTTCTATTCGCAATCCGACGGCGAAACTTTTTGCTTCAAGGGCAATGCCGTCTTGTCTGAGAGTTTCATATACGTCCCGGGCACTATGGCCGCAGCCCAGAAATACCGTATCAGTTTTGATAATGTTTTCGTTGGTCTGAACGGCGGTCACCCGCCCATTTTGAAATAATATTCTGTGGACTTTGGTCTCAAAAAAAAATTGTGCACCCTTTCTCTGCAAATCATCTACCATGGCAGATATTATCCGGCGAATCCGGTCGGTGCCCAAATGTGGCTTATTAATATACAGTATCTCTTCAGGTGCGCCGTATTTAACCAGTTCGCGCAATACTTTTTGTCTGAGCGGACTTTTAATTCGCGTCGTTAGCTTCCCATCGGAGAAAGTCCCGGCGCCTCCCTCGCCAAAAAGGACATTTGATTCGGGATTCAATGCCCCGTGGATCCAAAACGCATTCACCTCACCAATGCGTTTTGCCATACGAGCCCCGCGCTCACATATTATGGGTTGGGCGCCGCGTTCGATCAATGTAAGGGCAGCAAAAAGCCCTGACGGACCACAACCTATGATGACTGGTTTGGAGGTGTAATTTTTTAACGTTTGGGGACGATATGTCGGAGCCGTATGAAATATTGAGACATCGTCTCTCTGCAAAATTTCATTCAGCACGTGCTGCGAAGCCTCCAGTTCCACGGCAACGGTATAGACAAGATCAAAGCGTTCCTGGCGGGCATCCACAGAGCGCTTTAAGATCTTTACACTGATGACGTCTTGATGTGCCACCCCGAGCACCGTGCTCACCAAATACCTCAAATCAGGGGAATCCGTAAAGGCATGACGAAGATTTAGCAGTTTGATTCTGATCTTTTTATTAGCCATGAAAGCGCCTCTCGGCGGCTGTTTAAGAGCCCTTTCCGTTCACGTTCGGCAATTTCACGCAAAATAATTCCTACCTCCGGACCTTCTGGAATCCCCATAAGTTGCATAATATCGTTTCCATTTACCAGGTCCGTTGCTGGCGGTGCACAACCAGACGCAATATATGTTCCAAACAGTTGTTTCACAACCTGTCCCACCCTGGTACGGGTATTTTTATATTTTTCATCTCCACTGGTAGCCTCTGTGTCTGCAAGTGCAAGAAGCATTACTTCAAGCGGTGCCAGCTTTATATCCCGAAGCAACCTGATCATGGCCCTGTCGGTAACGAGATTTCCTGCTGCAAGACTTAAAATGCGCATGTGATGACGGGTGATTGTTTCAAGTATTCTACATGTCTTTTTACCAAGCAGCATTCTCCGGCCAATTGCATGGTTTATTGCGGCGCCCTCAACCTCATGACCCAAAAATCTGATGGTTCCCCCCTGGCGGGTCTGGGTAGTTATTTTCCCACTGTCGTGTAATAATGCCGCAAATACAAGCAGTGATTTGCGCGTGATAATACCGAGTTCAATAGACGCATTAAAATAATCGTTCAAAAACGTCCGATGTCCCTTGAAACATTTGTTCGGGTTCTGCAGCAAGGCGATTAGATGCTCTACCGTTCTGAGTGAATGACCAAGAAGTGGATACTGATGCGGCGTGCCCTGCTTAATACATGAAAACTGATGTAATTCAGGGATGAACTGTTGAATGATGCCCAATTGAATGAGAAGCCGCAAGGCAATTGCTGCGTTTTCAAGATCAAATATAGCAAATAGTTCTCGTTTTATTCGTTCCATTGCCACACGCGATATGAGCGATACTTTCTTTTTAAGCACAGACTTGGTTGTAGTTTCTAAAGAAAAATCTAACGCTGCAGCAAAGCGAATTGCGCGCAGGATTCTTAAGGGATCGGCGTCGAAAACATACGGAGAGTTGGCCTTAATAATTTTGTCAGCTAAATGCTTTTTTCCATTGAGCGGATCAATAATTTCTGGATTTTGCTCTAAAAAGAGCTTATCTACTGCAACCGCCATTGAATTAATAGTGAAATCACGTGCTAACAAATCACGCTCGATAGTGTCTCCCCGGTATTTTGAAAAATCTACTGTTATTGTTCTATTGCCGATCAAAGCAATAACTCGTTTCTGATTAAAGTCCCAGGGAATAAGCTTTCCTTGTATCTTTTCTGCAAATAACCGGGGGACGAAATCCCACCGTGCACCGAGGGCAAAATCATAGTCGCGGCCATAAAAAAAGCCCATCAGAACATCTCGCACAGCACCCCCAACCAGATAGATGGGAACGCCACTTTCTTGAGAGAGTTGATAGGCCAGTTGTAGGATTTTGAGATTTTTTAACTGGTTAATATTCAATCTGCGTTATCACCGCCGGTGCGTTACCTGTTTCATTTATTTTTTAAACGTCGAACTACAGACTGCGCATGTGCGTCCAGTGATTCTGCTCGCGCAAGCCGTATGACATCAGGAGCCACGGCGCGCAAAGCATCGCGCGAGAAATAAATGAGGCTGGTTTTCTTCAGAAAGTCATTTACCGAAAGCGGGGAAAAAAAACGTGCCGTGCCACCGGTTGGTAATACATGATTTGGGCCCGCCATGTAGTCACCAATAGCTTCAGGGCTATAGTGACCCAAGAAAACTGCCCCAGCGTTTTTTATGAATGGCACCAGATCCCAAGGATGTTCCACCGCAAGTTCAAGGTGTTCCGGTGCAATCTGATTGGCAAGTTCGAGGGCTTCAGCAATACTTCTCGTGACAATAAGTGCGCCGTAATTCTCTAACGCCTGAGTGGCGATCTGCCGTTTCTGAAGGCGTTTGAGTTGAATCGATAATTCCTTAAGAACACGACGGACATGTATTTCATGGGGAGTCAACAGGATGGCGCAAGCTCTTTCGTCGTGTTCTGCCTGAGATAGGAGATCAGAAGCAATAGATGCGGCATCGCCGCTTCCATCGGATATAATAAGGATTTCGCTTGGGCCAGCAATCATATCAATATCAACGACTCCATACACCAGCCGCTTTGCTGCTGCCACATATATATTTCCCGGCCCTACAATTTTATCAACTTTCGGAATGGTTTCCGTGCCATAGGCAAGTGCTGCAATCGCCTGCGCACCACCGACTTGATAAATATCTGTTATGCCGCACAGGTCTGCCGCTGCCAGAAGCATTGGGTTAATGCCCGTCTCGGCACCAGGGCTGACCATTATAATATCATGAACCCCGGCCACGCGAGCAGGGATTGCATTCATCAGTACCGAGGACGGATATAACGCTTTTCCTCCGGGTACATAAATGCCCACCTTTTCAAGCGGCTGCACTAATTGGCCCAGTATGACGCCAGAAGACTCGGTGCTAAACCATGATTGCTGAAGCTGTCGGCGATGGAATGTTTCTATTCTTTGGCACGCTAATTTCAAAGAAAATAGATCTTGTTTTAATATTTTTTCTCGGCTCTCCTTTATAGTCTGGCCAGAGACTTTTAGCTCTGTTTTTCTCATTACCTGTCCATCAAATTTCTTTGCAAACTGTAACAGCGCTGCATCTCCATGCTTTTTTACCTCGAGAAGAATAGCGCGCACCGTGTTCTCAACATCCTCAATGCCCGCCTCACCTCTCTGGATAATCCGGGCAAACATTGACTGAAAATCCTTCTGGCGAGTTTTTAAAATACGCATCGTTCTATAATTCTCTCTATTCTTTTACGCGATAAATAGCGGCGCCCAACTTTTTTAATTTCTCGTCGAGATGCTCATAGCCGCGATCAAGGTGATAAACACGGGAAACCTTTGTCGTGCCTTCAGCTGCCAGAGCAGCTAAAATCAGCGACGCACTTGCTCTTAAATCTGTTGCCATGACCGGTGCGCCGTGCAGTTTGTTGACGCCTGTTATTATGGCGCTATCTTGTTCAAGACGTATCTCGGCTCCCATTCGTTCAAGCTCAGCCACATGCGTAAACCTGTTCTCAAAAATAGTTTCACGAATTACCGATGTTCCCTCTGCTATTGAACATAGCGCCATTATTTGCGCCTGCATGTCTGTTGGAAATCCTGGATATGGGAGGGTCTTCACCTCAACGGGTTTTAAGGAACCGTTACAACGAACATGTGCCGTTCTCTCGTCTTCCTGGATGGTGAGGCCGGCTTCCTGCAATTTTTCCACTATGGAACGCATATGGGAGAGTGGGCAGTTTTTGATGGTGATAGCTCCCTTGGTTATCCCTGCGGCAATCATGAACGTGCCGGCTTCAATGCGATCAGGCATCAGCGTATGTTCAAGCGGACCTAATTCTTTTACTCCTTCAATCACAAGGGTATCCGTCCCCTCGCCGTTAATTTGCGCCCCCATTGTTTTTAAAGCCTGTGCCAGTTCTACCACCTCTGGCTCGCGAGCTGCATTAACAATGGTTGTTATACCATCAGCAAGGCTTGCGGCCATCATAATATTTTCAGTGCCGCCTACGGTCGGGATATCAAACAATAATTTTGTGCCCTTGAGTTTGGTACATGACGCATTGACATAACCGCTTTCAAGGGTGATTGAGGCGCCCAAAGCCTCCAAGGCCTTTAAGTGCAAATCTACTGGTCGAACGCCTATTGCGCATCCCCCGGGGAGCGATACCCGCGCCCGATGGAACCGAGCTAACAACGGCCCAAGGACAAGAAATGATGCACGCATTGTTTTCACCAGTTCATAGGGAGCATCGGTTGAGTCAATGTTATCCGTTGTAATACGAAGCCCGTCGGAGCTCGTAATAGTACACCCTAAATGTTCCAGCAGCTTTGTCATGGTGCTGATATCATGAAGCAGTGGAACATTTTTTATTACATGATTTCCCCTTGCAAGCAGTGTTGCCGCAATGATTGGCAGAGCCGCATTCTTAGCTCCGCTGACTGTTACTTCGCCCTGCAGGGAATATCCCCCGTGGATGATAATAGAATCCATTGTTTATATACTGTTTGACTGTTTCTCAGTGATCACGTGATTAAAGTGGTTGCGCTCAATGTATAAATATAATGACCGTCTGTCTGTTTTTAAGACAGCCGCACCACAATATTTTCGCGACCTGCTTTCTGGGTTCTCTCTCAAGCTCGATTGAAAGCCTTAAAAAAATATTATGCCTTCACCATGCTCGGTAATCAAGTAAATTTATCATCAGTATTGATAAATGGTGAAGCTTATTTATTATTAATATCTTATCATTAATTGCCGAAAAACCTACTGTGCCACATGACAAAAATCATGGAGTAAACCACATGACAATTCCGATTAATGCAAAAGAAGATAGACGCGCCTGGAGACGGTATATTGTACTGTTAAAAGGCAAATATTTTTTGGACAACTTTAAGCATTACAAAGAATGCATCATTGTTGATATCAGCAGACAGGGAGCCTGTATCAAGACGCCCCTTGAAACTAATGTTTCAAGAGGAGATGCGATCTGCCTGCAACTACTTACTGACAAGGAAACAAATTTGAACATTAATGCCGAGGTGCAATGGACTAAGGCAATTGATCATGGTTCCTTGATGGGCATAAAATTCGAAACCCTTTTGGATATTCATGCCACTAACATTGTCTGAAACCTTTTTATGGTAATTGTGCCATGAACATGAGGGTTTATTCTAAAAAACAGCTTCCACTTAAGCCGTCCCTGCAATGAAAAAAATGCATATAGGAAGGTTCAACCATTATGCAGGTCGCATTTAATAAAACACCATCAGCAACAGCCCTGTTTGAAAAAAAACTGGATGAGTATTTGACAATAGCAAAAAATAATCCAGAGGATATTGCCATCCACATTAAACTCGCGGAGCTTTATCTGAAAAATAATGAGAAAGATAAAGCAATAGGCGAGTATTTGTATGCAGCCCAAAAATATGAAGAGAAAAAATTATATCAAATAGCAATATCTACATATAATTTAATTATCTCACTTGATCCGGCAAAAACCTATATATACACAACATTAGCAGATATTTACATCCGGAATGGTTTTAATGGCGATGCTGTCACTGTGCTGGAAAAACTTGCTCATTATTACCATGAAAACAATATGTTGCCAGAATGTATTGAGACTCTTAACAAAATTCTCGATATAGATCCGCAAAATGAAATCTATAAATTGAAAGTTAAAAGGTTTGTCGAAGAAAAAGAAATCATGTCAACCGAAAAAATTGCTCTTTATTTCCCGCCAAATACGCGGGCAGATCAGCCCCATGAAAATAATTTTCAATCATTAATAAAAAAAGCGCCATATGATTTTTTTGATCTCGAAGAAAACCTGCAGAGTGATGAATCCTACGGTTTGGGAGCAAACAACTCATCCCCTGAAGAATCTATTGACCCATTCGAAGATAATACGGATCAAACAAAACCCTACGATGAGATATTTAATGAGATGAGACTTATTAATGAACAAAGTGCCGAGAGTGCGTTGCCAGATTTTTATTATAATCTTGGAATAGCTCATATGCAGGTTAAACAATTTGAAAATGCAATAGAAGATTTTAAAAAGGCAATTGCCTGCATTCCTAAATTTGTATTAAGAAATATACCCAGCGTGATTAAACCTGCCGATTGTTACATCCAAATCGTAAGGTGCTGCAAAGCCATTCAAAAACCAGATTTAGCTGAACATTATCTAAAAATGGGGTTAATATTTGATACGCTTAGCTATGAAGAAGACCAGATTTTACTGTGTGAATTAGATTTTTTATATAAAGATACGATTCATAAGAATTTAAGATTTTGGAATTTAAAAAAGAAGATTTTATCAATTAAATTTTTTCGTTTATTTAAAAAATTATTATTAAAACCATACAATTAAAATATTAAAAATTAAGGATTAAAATGCCAATACTAAATAGTAAAAAAAAAGAATTAGATATAAAAATTGTATATTATGGTCCTGCTCTCTGCGGTAAAACGACCAATCTACAGACTGTTTTTAAGAAACTTGCCCCACATCAGCGCGGAGAAATGGTATCGCTGGCAACCAAAGACGACCGCACACTGTTTTTTGATTTTCTCCCAATTGAATTAGGAAATGTAAAAGGGTACAAAACACGATTCCATGTTTATACAGTGCCAGGGCAGGTTTATTATGGCTTAACAAGAAGGGCTGTATTAACTAACTTTGATGGGGTTATTTTTGTCGCTGATTCGCAAGTTGGTAAAATGGAAGAAAATATTGAGAGTTTTAATGATCTTGAAGAAAATTTAAAATTTTACAAAAAAGATATTTATACAATCCCTTTTATAATTCAATATAACAAAAGGGATTTGCCAAACATTATTTCCGTTGAAGAACTCAATGCTACTTTAAACAAGTTGCATTTTCCATATTTTGAAGCATCTGCCATCAATGGACCCGGTGTGATGGAAACACTCACTGCTTGCTGCAAACAGATATTGCGACAACTTGATGAGACCTCGGTAACGCACAATGCGCCTACTATTCAAATCATCAAAGAATCCGAACCAGCGCCCATTGACAATTCTCCGCCACCAGGGCCGCATGTTGCTATTCATTCAAAAGATGAGTTTACGTTTCAGCCTCGTCACCGCCCCGAAATTTTTTCACCATGTGTCTCGGAAGCAATATCCCATGAGACCTCAACAATTCAATTAACTGCCGGTAAAGAAACAACAGAAAAAATACCAAGCACTGAGATAGTAGATCATCGTGAACAAGACGCAGTGTCCTCCCATATCGATGGGGATTCTGCAAATAAAAAACAGACTGATAATGCGCCACTTGGATCAAACGCTTGCAATATATATGATAAAACATCCGGAACGGAAGAGGACCACAATGATTTTTCACTACAGCTACCGGCGCCACCTGTTGCTCCGCTTGTATCGGAAAATGACTCTCAACAGGGTCCTGTTATCCGCATAACGATGGTTACTGAAGAATCGCCCGAGGGAAAAACCCCGTTTTGTAACCCTGTTGTCCAATCCTCTGGAGCGCGAGAAGGATTACAATCAATTGACGCACCGAAATTAGGTGCATTCCCAGTGTGTCCGGTATCGCGTATTTCTATCGAGAGCATAGAGGAGGAAGATGGCACGCTTGAAGACGGAAATACAATTACCACCGAAAACCTGCGTGACGCAACAATTCATACGCCGGAAGCAACCGACGAGAAGTACAATGCTTTTATCTTGCCAACCGAAGAAGAATCACTCCCCCAAAAGGATTATCTTGATACCCTTGATGAAGCAGCTGCTGAAGAACCCACAAATTTCAGAATTGTGGCATGCGGACAACCGCATAAAGAAACAGAAACGGCTATCAAAATCCCGCTCATTTTCAAGATTGAGGAACTCAAAAAAGAATGCCTCATAAACCTTATTATTAAATTTAATGATTTTACCTTGCGAGAACCACGCTGATATTATGCCAAAAGATAAACATGACACCACGTGAAACAACTCTCTCATTTTCCTCCCGCCTTTTTACTCGTAAGTCATGTCTGTTGTTTTGTTTCATTTTGTTTGCATGTTTCCTTTTTGAACATGCCGCCTTTCCCCTTTCGTCGTTAGACCAATTAATCTGTGAAGAATATTATGTTTCCCATCCTGAACAATTGACCAATGCTTTGGAGGCCGCCTACCAGGAAGTGCTTGAAAAAGGGATTAAAAACTATACCGCATACTCGTCTCTATTAATTAAAAAATGTTACGCGGCTCTTCACAATAACCATTATGCCGCCGCGATTATTTTTTCAGTATATGCTGAGAAATTTTCACCTGATCTTCCCGCCGCCATAAAAGCGCATGCTTATGCACAATGGTCACAGAATAAACTACGCATTAATCGGTTAATTTCAGGTTATGGGTTAGGATTTCTTAAACAGTTAACATATATCGAATCAATCGCAACTAGTGCGGCTTCTTTTATTTTTTCACTTGTTGGCGCTTTTTTTATCACGTTTGTTTTCTTTAGCGTCTTTATACTCATAAAATATACTGGAAACGCGCACCATGATTTATCGCATCTCTTGCCTGCCTTATTCCCCCAAACAATCCGGCGGGGATGGTCATTGGTTTTATTTTTGCTGCCGCTATTTTTTCACGTAAGCATATTTTGGCTTCTCTGCTATTGGATGCTTCTTCTCTTTGCCTATCAGCACAAACGAGAACAAATAATTACCGTCTGTTTTTTCGTTTTTCTGGCTTGTATTCCGCGGCTGTTACATACCGGCAGCGTTTTCCTTCTTGCCCCTCACATCAAACTGGTGAAGGCCCTGTGGAAGGCAAATTATGAAAAATGGGATGGAAAGGAAATTGAATATTTAAAAGGATACACAGAGGTTCATCCCGAGGATTTTGAGGCTCATTTCAGCCTCGGTCTCATCTACAAAAAGGAAATGGATTACCAGCGTGCTGAATTTTATTATCTCAAAGCGCTTGCAATTAACCCTGCGCATTACTCTGCACATGTAAATTTAGGTAATCTCTATTACCTGACAAAACGGCTTGACCAGGCTATTGATGAATATAAGAAAGCTATATCACTGGCACCATCGCGCTCTCCAGCGTATCTCAATCTCAGCCGTACCTACCTGCAAAAATTTATGTTTGCAGAAGGCGAGACTGCGTTCATGGAGGCCCGAAAGCATGATCGGTCTCTGGTAGAGCATTTTCTCGCCACCTATGCCGAGCATCCAAACCGTCTGGTGATTGATGAACCTCTTTCAAAAGCAATAATTCTTAATAAAGCATTTTCTGCGCCGTATGAGCATCAGGTATTAGCTCACCAACTCTGGGATAGTATTTTCAGTGGTGTTCCTTTGATCTTTGGCTGGACGATAGCAATTGTATTTATTAGTTGTGCAATATTGCTTCTGAAAAACAACCGGTTCCAAAATGCCAGGCGTTGTGTTTCATGCGGAAAAACTTTTTGCAAAAAATGCCAGCGCATCACAGCTCAAGGCAGTTTTTGCCGACAATGCCTCACTATTATTGATAACCGGGATGGTCTTGACCCCTCACTGAGAGATAATCAGCTGCTGGAGATAAAAAATCACTTGAAACGGCAGCAGATGCTTACCCGTTTGTTCGAGCTGTTATTTCCCGGGGCGGCATTTCTTCAGAAGGGATATTTTTTCTCCGGCATCCTGCTTATCTTTGGTTTTGCGCTTTTTTCCCTTATTTCCGTGCTCAGCATCATGGGACAAGTGCCTCTATGGGAGTCTATGGAACCATCCTTATTGAAATTTAATTATTTTGCATTTGCAGTAATCGCCGTACTGGGCTTCATATTCATTCGTTTTGGCATGAAATTTAATAGTGCTCCTGTCTCTCGACGCGGGGAGACACCGGCTATAACTACCATTGGCAGACCCAAAGTATGTTGAGGGTATCAAGACCGCAATGATTGGCTTAGAAGGCAGCATAAAAGAATTTAGTATCATAGATGTGTTGCAGCTTATATGTCAGCAGGAAAAATCCGGTGTTCTGAACGTCGTGCACAAAGGCAAATCTGCTGAAATACATATTCAGGAGGGTAAAATAGTTTCAGCAGGATTTGTCAACCATACTGTTGGTGAGTATCTGGTACGGGCAAAACTGCTTTCATTGGACGATCTGCATCGCGCGCTGGCTATTCGGCAGGAAACGCTTGAACTGCTTGAAGAGATTCTTATTAAACATGGGTTTATAGAAGCGTCTGACCTGACGCGTGCAATCAATAATCAGATTTACGAAACGCTTTATGATGTTTTTCAGTGGAAAGAGGGAACATATACCTTTAAGCTCAATCACGTGCTCCGGTTACCTCCTTTTCTAAAGCCGTTGCCCTTCCAATCCCTGCTGCTTGATGTGTTGCGTATGATTGATGAATGGCCCGAAGTAAATAGTTCTATACCCTCATTTGATCTGAGATTCGATAAAACCTGCGCTATCGATCTTGCAGATTTTGAGCCGGCAGCGGTTCGTGTTTATACACTCATTGATGGGCTGCGCACTGTGCAAGACATTATTGATGAGAGTCTTCTGGGGAAATATACCACTTGTAAAATACTGGCAAATTTTCTGCAGAACGGTTATATACACGCAACTGCCCGAGCTGCTGCAATGCCGCAGGCATCCCGTGTGAAAATACCATATACCAAGCTTTTTATTGCGAGCAATTATGCATTCCTCAGTGTCATTGTATTCGTGCTGGTGATTATGCTGGCAAAAAACCCTCACCATATTGTTCCCATCTATAATCTACCATTGGTTAAGCAATCGCTACTTGCCGAATACCTGAACAATAGAAACCTATCGAAAATTGAAGATGCTCTTGAGGAATACAAATTGCTTTACGGTTTCTATCCCCGTATTCTTCAGGATTTAATCTCCAGCAACAGAATCGATGCCGCTGCCCTTGCAACCCAGGGCAACAAGATTATACACTATTTTCCCGAAAACGATTCATACCACTTAGCACTTCAATCCCCGTAAATTGTGTTGCCTCTCCGTCGCACCTGAGTTATAGTTACTTCCATAACCGTATCGCTGTCAGGAACTGTATGAGCCAATTTATAGAGAGTAAAGCAATTACTGCCTTTTGCGATGCGCTGGATGCACATCGCCCTCTCATCTACATTCAATCATCCGAAGAACAACGCGTTGAGCAATTGCTGCATACAGCAATCAATAGTTATTTCAATGATCGGGCTCATTTGTTTACCTGGAGCAGCACTGCGGGTCTTATGGAAAACGGCCGTGCCGTGGATGCTGAGCTGCGTGATCCCTCAAAACTTCTTGATTTCGTATTGGCACATCCTGGTCCGGCCCTGTTCCTGCTCAAAGATTTCCACGATCATCTCCAGCGTTCTGCAGAAATACGACGTCGTCTTCGTGACATTTACTATGCAAGCCTTGAAAAGCCTACGTTCAGCGTTATCGTATCTCCCGTCAGATTCATCCCTGAAGAGATCAACCGTGAGGTACTTTTTTTGACTCTGCCAATTCCCGACCTCGCTGAATTGCAGATGTTGCTGCGTAGGGAAGCAGAACTGGCCGGATCCGAAAGCACTGCGCCACGGTTGGATAGTGATCACCAGTATGTCCTTGCCCGGGCACTGCAGGGCCTCACATATAATGAGGCGCGCCATGCTATTCGCAGAGCGATTGCAAAGCATAAGAAACTCGACATAGAAACCATCCCCCAACTGCTTGAAGAGAAACGATTGTTAATTGGCAAAACCGGGCTGATTGAGTATATCCCCGATGTCGTACCGCTCTCTCAACTGGGCGGGCTTGACAATCTCAAAAATTGGCTGCAGGAGCGCCGCAAACTGTTTCAACAACGCGCCAGTATCAGTCACGAAATTGTTCCCAAAGGTGTTTTGATGATGGGGATTTCCGGATGCGGCAAGAGCCTCTCCGTCAAGGTTATTGCCAGCGCTTTCGAATTGCCTTTATATCGGCTTGACATGATTCAGATCTTTTCCGGAAATGTCGGAAATCCAGAACATGCTTTTGTTGAGGCCTGCAGAACCATGGAAGAAATTGCGCCTGCGGTACTGTGGTTTGATGAAATTGAGACGTCGATATCTGCCAATGCGGCCGAATCAAGCGGCATTCTGGGAAGAATTTTTGGCTTTTTTCTTACCTGGATGCAGGAAAAATCACCCGGGCTCTTTATCGCAGCAACAGCGAACCGCATTGATCTGCTCCCTGCGGAAATGATCAGAAAGGGCCGTTTTGACCAAGTGTTTTTTATTGATCTTCCGACGCCTGCGGAGCGCGTTGAAATACTCAAGATTCACTTGTTGAAGCGGGGGGTGAATCCTGAGCCGCTGAATATGGAACTGTTTTCAAAGCTTACCGAGGGATGGACCGGCGCAGAAGTTGAACAATGTGTTATCGGGGCCATGGTTTCTGCCCAGCTCAATGACCGTCCCGTTGATAACAATGATTTGTTTTTTGCCTGCAAACAGATTGTCCCGCTGTCAAAAACGATGAAAGAGCAATTAAACCACATCCGGTCTTGGGCTTTTGAACGGGCAATTCGTGCTTCATCGCGAACATGACGTGTTATATAAGCTTGCAATGATAGCGGACGAAAAGAAATTGACAATATCAAGAAGTATGGTATTGCTCCAAGCAAGCATCAATTGTTAAAACCTCCTTGAATATGGTAGCCAACAAAAATCATCGGAATTATTCTTGGGCGAAATGATTCCCTTTTTCGCAAAGGTCCTGCCTTTCTACTTTCATGGATCTTTCCTTTATAATTGTTAACTGGAATACTTGCCAGCTCCTTTTGACCTGTATCGAGTCAATACTGAAAACCGTTCATGGTTATTGCTATGAAATCATTGTTGTTGATAACGGTTCCGAAGATGAAAGTGTGCCGGAAATCAAAAGGCAATTTGGTAAACAGATAACACTCATTGAAAATCGGCATAATCTGGGATTTGCCCGGGCGAACAATCAGGCACTGCGTATTGCTCAGGGACGTTTTATCGTGCTTCTGAACAGCGATGCCGTTTTAAAACCATCCGCCATTAATATTCTCTTGTCTTTTCTGGCAGCGACGCCCTTGGCCGCGATGGCGGGGCCCCGGATGGTGAGCAGTGCAGGAATATTGCAAAACAGCTATGACAACTTCCCGTCTCTGGCAACCGAACTGCTCAACAAAAGTCTGCTTCGGTTTTTTTTCCCCAGAAAATACGCGGGCAAAAACTCTATCGCAACCGCGCCGTTTGAAGTTGATTCACTTATTGGCGCATGTCTTGCGGTCAAAAGGCAAGCGATTCAGGAAGTAGGTATGCTTGATGAGGGTTTCTTCTTCTTTCTGGAAGAAACTGACTGGTGCTTCCGTATGCGCCGAGCAGGATGGAAAATTTATCACTGTCCCGGCGCAGAGATTATTCATCTGCAGGGACAGAGCAAAGGGCGAAATCCGGGTCGCGCTGGGGTTGAATATTATCGCTCACTCTATCGGTTTTTTAGAAAAAATCGTTCAGCAGCCTCATATTATGCACTGCGAAGCTTGCGCTGCGTAAAACTCTTCATAAATGTAATTGGTACCTGTTTGGTTCTTGGTCTAAGTGCGGGGACACACCGAAAATCGCGGATTAAAACCAAAACCTATGCATACGTCCTCTGTTGGCATCTTCTGGGGTGCCCCGATTCTTGGGGGCTGGAGCATAACATCAGCACATCTAACTATTAGATTCACCAATTGAAAGGACGGCGCAATGCGCGAAACATTTTTAGTATTTGGTAGTCCGGACATTCAGGAAGATGAGATAAACGAAGTCGTTGCCTGTCTGCGATCCGGCTGGATTTCAACCGGCAACCGCGTTGCTCAATTTGAAGAACTGTTTAAAAATTATATTGGCTCGCGGTATGCCCTGGCCCTTAACTCATGCACTGCCGGTCTACACCTTGCCATGCTCGTAGCGGGTCTCAAACCAGGCGACGAAGTCATCACAACGCCCATGACCTTTGCGGCAACCGCCAATGCCATTCTTCATGCCGGCGCCCAACCGGTGTTTGTTGATATTGAGCGGGAAACCATGAATATTAACCCAGAACTCATCCCGACAAAACTATCGCCCAACACAAAGGCAATCCTTCCCGTGCATCTCTGCGGCAGGCCGTGCAATATGGATCGAATCATGGAACTGGCCAGACAAAATAATCTTCTGGTCATTGAGGATGCCGCCCATGCTATCGAGGCGATATACAAAGGCAAGAAAATTGGCACCATCGGAGATATGACGGTATTCAGTTTTTATGTAACGAAAAATTTAGTGACCGGTGAAGGCGGTATGGTTACCACTGACCGGGAAGATTATGCTGAAAAGATTCAAATATACGGTCTCCATGGCATGAGCAAGGGAGCATGGCGACGCTTTTCTGATGAAGGATTTAAACATTATCAAATTATTTATCCGGGGTTTAAATATAACATGATGGACATTCAGGCTGCTATCGGCATTCATCAGCTCAAACGGCTGGATGTCGCATTAGCAAGGCGGGAAGAAATTTGGAAACGCTATGATGAGGCATTTAAAAATCTTCCGGTGGATACGCCGGCGCCTCCCGAAAACAATACCCGCCACGCACGACATCTTTACACGATTCTTGTTAGACTTGAGGATCTGAAAGCTGACCGCGACACCATACAGCAAGCCCTTTTTGAAGAACAGATCGGCACCGGCATTCATTATATTTCACTTCATCTCCATCAGTACTACCGTGAACGCTATCAGTTTAACGCAGATGATTTCCCGAATGCCCGGTTTGTATCTGCGCGCACGATATCCCTGCCCCTCTCGACAAAATTAACAGACGATGATGTACAGGATGTTATTGATGCTGTAACACGGGTGCTGAAACGATACAGCAGATAGCAGAGAAAATGGCACAGCAGGCTCCCGGCAACCGCTCAGGCTTCCTGCCGGGCGGTACTATTTAAGTCATAAATGATCTTTAACCCCCGCAGCGTCAGCAACTCGTCGACCTCGTTAATGGTTGTGGAATAGGGTGCAATTAACCCCGCAAGCCCGCCGGTTGCAATAACATGGGGATCATCTGCAACTTCCGCTTTCATGCGACTCACGATACCGTCCACCAGCCCTATGTAACCATACACAATGCCTGCCTGCATACTGGTTACGGTATCTCGGCCAATCACATGCTGGGGAACGGCAAATTCCACCCGGGGCAGTTTGGAAGCTTTTTGAAAGAGCGCCTCGCTTGAAATTTGGATGCCGGGCGCGATAGCCCCGCCCAGATATTCCCCTCGGGGGGAAATATAATCAAAGGTAGTAGCAGTCCCAAAATCAATAACAATGAGGCTCCGCCGGTGCTTCTCAAATGCCGCCACAGCATTGACAATTCGGTCGGCGCCTACTTCGTGCGGATTCGCATAACCGATTTGCATGCCCAGCTTAACGTCCGGACCGACAAACAGGGGGGAGACATGAAAATAGGTGTGGCACAACTGGTCCAAGACCCGCACCAAGGGAGGAACAACGCAGGAAATAATGATTGCCTTGACTGTTTCCAGCGATACCTGTCGCATTGCAAACAGATTTTGCAGCAGGATGCCGTATTCGTCTGCGGTTTTTTCGCGATCGGTCATAACACGCCAATCATGAACCAGCTGGTTTTTGCGGTAAATACCCAGTACAATATTGGTATTGCCCACATCTATGGCTAATAACACGGTGCCCTTTATTATTAATTATTATTCAATGACAGACAGCGGCGCGGTTTAGCTGAGCGACGAACCCAGCTGACGACGTCTGGCTCTTATTCCCTTGTTACCCACATGCTGAGATCAACAGCGCGTGCAGAATGGGTGATGGCTCCTACCGAAATAAAGTCGATCCCCGTTTGGGCAAATTCTTCAATATTGTCAATCGTTATATTGCCAGAAACTTCGAGCGGCACACTGCCACCGGTGATTTCCACGGCCTTTCGTATCTCTTCAACTTCCATGTTGTCCAGCAGTACCATGTCAGCACCCGCTTCCAGTGCTTCAATAAGTTCATGGATGGTTTGCACTTCCACCTCAATTTTCAAGTGCAGACATCTTTTTTCTTGAGCCCTCTTGACCGCCTGAGTAATCCCGCCGCTCACCCGAATGTGATTATTCTTTATCAGGATACCGTCGAAAAGACCCATGCGATGGTTAGTGCCGCCGCCAATCCGCACCGCTTCCTTTTCAAGCATTCTCAGCCCGGGAATAGTTTTGCGGGTATCAAGGAGCATCACACCAAACGCTTTGATTTTTTCAACAATATGGAAGGTAAGCGTCGCAATGCCGGAAAGGTGTTGACAAAAATTGAGAGCTGTCCTTTCGCCGGTGAGCAGTGCCGCGAGCGGCCCCCGAAATTCCGCAACCACTGTTCCTGGTTCAACGATAGACCCTTCACGCTCAACGAACAAAAACTCGGTAGCAGGGCTTAACAGTTCAAAAACCCGTTTAAAAGGACGGGCACCAGCAAACATCAGCGCTTCTTTTGCGATAACAGTTGCCCGGCCACACCACTCGGGATCAACGAGACAGCTGGTGGTTTTGTCCCCTGAACCAATATCTTCTTGCAAAGCCCTGCCAACGATTTCATCAAGGTATATCACGGTTAAATAATCTGCTTTCATGCGCCAAGACTTGTTATCCGTTCCAGATTTTCTTTGATCCGCAGCTCTTTTTCTTTCAGGCTCTGAGCGCGGGCTTTTTCTTTTTCGACGATGTCTCGTGGAGCCCGAGTCAGAAAATCCCGATTTGCAAGTTTTTTATTGACAACAGTGAGATCTGCAACAACTTTTTGCATCTCTTTTTCAAGGCGGCCTTTTTCCTCGGCAAAATCAATCAGTCCTGCAAGAGGAAGAAAGATCTCCGCCCCGTCAATAACGGCAGCCACCGCCCCTTGCGGCCGCACACAGGAATCATAAATGTTCAGAGAGGTTAAGCCTGCCAGTGTGCAAATCATAGCGTGGTGCGTATCAAGTATTTCCTTTATGCAAGGGCGGTGGCACAGGACATCCACAAAAGGCTTGGCCCCGGGTGCAATGTTCATTTCACTGCGCAGGTTACGTATTGCCGTAACCGTCTGCATAATGGTTTCCATGGTGGATTCGGCACTGACATCTATTTTTTCTGTCTCAGGCCTGGGAAACGGCGTTACCGTAATGCTCGCACCCGTATGCGGCAATCGCTGCCAGATCTCCTCGGTAACAAACGGCATGAAGGGATGAAGAAGCTCCAGCGCGGTTTTCAAGACCTGAACCATACCATGCTGCGCGGCTACTCGTTCCTGTAGATCCTCTTGTTGATACAGGGAAGGTTTTATTATCTCCAGATACCAGTCGCAGTATTCGTGCCAGATGAATTGGTAAAGCTGATTGGCAGCTTCATTAAATTTATACTCTTCAAGGGCAGATATGACGTTTTTGATGAGCCGATTCAGCCGGCTCATTATCCATCGGTGCTTCAGCCCTTGGTTGGATGCGTCCAACGCCGCACATGGGTATCCATCAAGGTTCATGAGCACAAAACGTGATGCGTTCCAAATTTTGTTCACAAAATGGCGATATCCTTCAATTCGTTCTTCGGCAAGACGAATATCTCTGCCTTGTGCTGCCATTGCAGCCAGTGTAAACCGAAAACTGTCAGTGCCGAATTTGTCAATGACTTCAAGAGGATCAATAACGTTGCCCTTCGATTTGCTCATCTTTTGGCCTTCGACATCCCGAACCAGAGCATGAATATAAACATCACGAAACGGGACTGTTCCCATGAATTTAAGGCCCATCATCATCATGCGCGCCACCCAGAAAAACAGAATATCAAAACCGGTAACCAGACACGAGGTGGGATAAAACATTGTCAATTCAGGAGTTTTTTCAGGCCATCCCAAGGTTGAAAACGGCCACAGGGCCGAACTGAACCAGGTATCAAGCACATCGCTGTCCTGTTCAATTTTTGCCGAGCCGCAGCGAGCACACCCTGTCGGGTCGTTCCGCTCCACCGTAATATGATTGCACTCTTGGCAATACCAAGCCGGTATTCGATGTCCCCACCATATTTGCCGGGAAATACACCAATCTCTGATGTTGTTCAGCCATTCAAAATAGGTTTTTTCCCACGCACGGGGAATAATCCGGGTATCACCCTTCTCAACTGCCTCCCGGGCTTTTTCCGCCAGCGGCTGTACTTTAACAAACCACTGCAGCGAGAGATTAGGTTCAACAATCTTTTTGCAGCGATAGCAGTGGCCAACAAAATGGCGATACGGCTCCGTCTTCACCAGCAGATTCTGCCGGGCAAGGTCTTCAAGTACCAGACGCCGGGCGGCAAAACGATCAAGGCCATGATACCTGCCTGCATCCTCGGTCATCGTGCCATCTTCTCCAATAACCTTTACCAGAGAAAGTCCATACTTTTTTCCGATTTCAAAGTCATTGGGATCGTGGGCGGGTGTGATTTTAAGTGCGCCGGTGCCAAACGCAACATCCACATAGTCATCGGCAATAACCGGTATAGGTCGGTTCATAAGCGGCAAAATAACCTGTGAACCGACCCAGCCAGCATATCGTGCATCAGCGGGATTAACCGCTACCGCCGTATCACCCAGCATCGTTTCGGGTCGAGTCGTTGCAACAGTCAGAAACTTTTCTCCATCAACTGCAGGATATTTTATATAATAAAGTGTTCCGTCTAATTCTTCATGTTCCACTTCAAGATCAGATAACGCAGTGTGGCAGCGGGGGCACCAGTTTATTAGTTTTTTATCCCGATAAATAAGGCCCTCTCGATACAGGCTGACAAAAACTTCGCGCACCGCACGTGAAAGGCCTTCATCCATGGTGAACCGTTCCCGACTCCAGTCGCATGATGCGCCCAGCCGCATAAGCTGTTTAATGATGATTCCGCCATACTGCTCTTTCCACTTCCAGACCCGCTTGATAAATTCTTCACGGCCTAAATCAAACCGGCTCTGGTTTTCGGCGGCGAGTTCGCGCTCGACGACATTCTGCGTTGCAATTCCGGCATGGTCGGTTCCGCACTGCCAAAGAGTCTTATATCCTTGCATGCGCCTGAATCGAATCAGGATGTCCTGTAACGTATTGTTTAACGCATGCCCCATATGGAGCGAACCGGTTATGTTGGGCGGCGGAATAACAATGCAGTATGATGGTGCCGGACTGTTCAGGTCAGGCGTAAAAAAACCTTGGTCAAGCCAGAATTGATACCACTTTTTTTCAGTTTCATGTGGTTCGTAGGTTTTGGGTATCGTCTCTTTTGCCATAATAAGTGTTAACGCTCATCTTTCAGCAAGTAATTTCTGCGGTTAGATTATGACCGATTAATTATTTGTTTTTAGTGATTGACTCCAAAAATGTCGTGGTTGCGAAACGTTAGCTGACATTTTACCAGCAACCCATGGTTAAGAGGACGCGTGTCAAACGTATCATCGCTCGCCGACCTAAACGGCAGCCGGCAACGAACTGGCAGCCGAAACCTATCGTTCCCGATACTCCCCGAACACGCCTCGTAATACGTCGGCTATTTCTCCCAAGGTCGCATAGACTCTCACCGCCTCAAGGGTAGGGGGCAAAAGGTTCTCAGTCCCCCGTGCTGCCTGCTCAAGCTTTTTTAAAGCAGCCTGAACCTTGTCCGTATCGCGCTCAGCTTTAACCGTGGACAATTTTTGCTTTTGATAGAGCTCCTTTTCAGGGTCAACGCGCAAAATGTTTTCCAGGGGTTTTTCGTCAATGGTGAATTTATTCAAGCCGACAATAACTTGCTCAGCCTTCTCAACCTCCTTCTGATACTGGTACGCGCTGTTCTGAATTTCATTCTGAATATACCCTTGTTCAATGGCCTTGATGACGCCGCCCAGCTCATCAATTTTTTCAATGTATTTTTTAGCTTCGTCTTCAATCCGCGAGGTGAGCGATTCGATCAAATACGAGCCCGCAAGCGGGTCAATCGTATCGGCGACACCGGTTTCATAAGCCACTATTTGCTGGGTTCTGAGCGCTACCCGCACGGCCTCCTCGGTGGGCAAGGCCAGTGCCTCATCAAAAGAATTGGTGTGCAGCGATTGCGTTCCGCCCAGCACTGCAGCAAGCGCTTGATAAGCCACGCGCACAATATTATTAAACGGCTGCTGCGCGGTCAGAGTGCATCCTGCCGTTTGCGTATGGAAGCGCATCATCATGGAGCTGGGGTTTTTCGCACCAAACCGCTCTTTCATGATGCGTGCCCAGAGCCGTCGCGCTGCCCGGAACTTCGCAATCTCTTCAAGAAAGTTATTATGGCAGTTAAAAAAGAAGGAGAGGCGTGACGCAAACGCATCCACATCAAGACCCGCCTGGATGGCTGCCGCTACATATGTTATGCCGTCCGCCAAGGTGAACGCGACTTCCTGGACGGCAGAGCTTCCCGCCTCACGCATATGATAACCGCTAATGCTGATGGTGTTCCATTGCGGCACCTTATCTTTACAGAATGCAAAAATATCAGTTACGATCCGCATAGATGGTGCGGGCGGGTAAATATATGTGCCGCGCGCAATGTATTCCTTCAAAATATCATTTTGAATGGTGCCCTGAAGTTTTTCCGCTGGCACGCCCTGCTTTTCCGCCACCGCAATATACATCGCGAGAAGGGTAGCAGCCGTCGAGTTGATGGTCATTGAGGTGCTTACCTTGTCAAGGGGAATGCCCTCAAAAAGAATTTCCATGTCCTTGAGAGTGTCAATGGCGACGCCGGTTTTCCCCACTTCGCCATAGCTCAGTTCGTGATCTGAGTCGTATCCAATCTGGGTTGGGAGATCAAAAGCAACACTAAGACCGGTTTGCCCATGATCCAGAAGATATTTATAGCGTTTGTTCGTATCTTCCGCAGTTCCAAATCCTGCATACTGGCGCATGGTCCAATATCTGCCGCGATACATGGTGGGCTGCACACCCCGGGTAAACGGATATTCTCCGGGGAAACCCAGATCATTTAGATAATCCAACTGCTCTATATCAAGAGGAGTAAAAAGGCGCTTAAACTCGATTTCCGATGTGGTCTTAAATACCGGTTTTCGTTCTGGAAATTTGCTTAAAGCCTTTTGCACTTTACCTTCATCCCACTGTCTGAGCCGTTCTTTTAAATCGCCCATATAACCTCCTTCAGCATGAAAAAACTAACTAAATTCTCAATACAATCATTGAAAAGTTCAACGGTCAAAATCAACAGTTCAAGCACATCTTAATGTTGTCAAGAGCGCAGACGCTCCCTTTGGCTTGAGGATTTACACGGTGAACGACATTATGTCTGCGTGGATTCGTGCTCGGTATGTGTTACTTTTTTTTGCGCAACGGATGGCAAAAAATCAAGTTTAATCCCTGACCCGCATTCCACGATTTCTGTCGCGCATCTTTATTGTGTGGGTAAGATCTTGTCTTCCTCAACACCAAACCTCTTGGTGCTTTTGACTCTTTATTATAGGTAAATAGTGATATATATCTATAAATGACTTTAAAAGTCAAATGCCTTTTTTATTGGTGCTTCTTGATTTTTTAAATTTATTTCAATAGGTTAGCTAATAAATCATCTGCTCCACTGCTGCGAAAGCTTTTTTGAGAATATACTTTGATGACTTTTGCATTTGAAAACAAATTATTTTATACCGTTCACGATGAATCAAAAAAGAGTCAGAAACTTGCGTTCAGGAAATAATGGCCCCGGCCCGGTTATGTACTGGATGAGCAGGGACCAACGTGTAAATGACAACTGGGCCCTTTTGTTTGCCCAAGAACTGTCGCTGGAAAATAAAAAACCGCTTATTGTGGTGTTTTGCTTGGTGCCTGAATTTCTGTCTGCTACAATCAGACAGTATGGATTTATGATTAATGGGTTGCAGGAGATTGAAACTACACTGGCAAAAAAAAATATTGGCTTTTCTCTTCTAATAGGGGCACCGGAAAAAGAGATACCCCGCTTTATAAAAAACAACCAGATACACACACTAATTACAGACTTTGACCCGCTCCGGATTAAACGCAACTGGAAGAAGGCTGTTGCTGCACGCATTGATGTGCCTTGTTATGAAGTTGATGCCCACAATATTGTTCCCTGCTGGATTGCTTCCTCAAAACAGGAGTTCGGCGCATATACGCTTCGGCCAAAAATCAACCGCTTGATACCCGAATTCCTTCAAGAATTTCCCCCTCTCCAGAAGCAGCCCTTCGGTATGACCACACGCCATGCAACGACCAGCTGGGTGAAAGCCGTCCACACACTTACGGTTGACACAGCAGTTTCAGAAATTGACTGGCTGGCGCCGGGAGAACAAGCTGCCCGAGCTACATTGAAACATTTTTTGCAGAATCGTCTCCCCAACTACGCTGAACAGCGCAATGATCCCACCTGCGACGGGCAATCACAGTTATCTCCCTACCTGCACTTTGGCCAGATATCCGCTCAGCGAGTAGCTCTTGAAGTGTCAAAAGCTTCTGCTGACAAAAATTCCAAAGCAGCATTTCTTGAGGAGCTTATTGTGCGCCGGGAGCTTTCCGATAATTTCTGTTTTTATAACGAGCATTATGACAATTATAAAGGGTTTCCCGACTGGGCAAAGAAAACCCACGAGGTTCACCGTAACGATCACCGAGAGTATCTCTATTCCCACGAAGAGTTCGAGCAGGCAAAGACACACGACGATCTTTGGAACGCTGCCCAGATAGAAATGATAGAGCGGGGCAAAATGCATGGCTATATGCGCATGTATTGGGCAAAAAAGATACTCGAGTGGTCACCATCACCGGAAGAAGCGCTTGAAATAGCCATCTATCTCAACGACAAATACGAGCTTGATGGCCGAGACCCAAATGGCTATGCTGGTATTGCCTGGTCAATCGGTGGAGTGCATGATCGGGCATGGTTTGAGCGGCCGGTGTTTGGCAAAATTCGCTATATGAACTACAATGGCTGTAAATCAAAATTCAATGTAACGGCTTATATTGATAAATATAAACGATAACAAGTGAGGCAGCATATTCTATGCTAAAGACTATTAAGAACATTGTTTCCCTTTTTACCGAAAAACCGCACGTTGCAAAAAAACAGCGCTCGCAGGAAACTATAAACCTCCTCCTGAACCGCCGAAGTTGCCGCTTTTATACCGACGACAAGATAGATGAAGAGGATGTTCAGGCAATTTTAGAAGCAGGCCGCTTTGCACCCAGCACCGTGAACCTTCAGACTTGGAGCTTCATAACATTTACCAGACAGGAGTGGCATGAACTTTTTGACCGCCCTATTCCATTCAACGGCATGCGTGCGATTATCATCTGCGCTGACATGTATAAACTTAAAAAACATTTTTCAGACTTCATGGAAACGCCTTACGTGAACATCGCGTTTTCTCTGTTCAATGCCGGGCTTGCAGCCATGAACATGACAATTGCTGCTGAAGCGCTTGGTTTGAAAAGCATCATGCTTTCAGAAACCGGAAAAACCGGGCTGCTTGATTTTGCGTATCTTAAGGAAAAACTAAAACTGCCCAATGGCGCTATTCCAGTAACAACGCTGGTTATTGGGAAAGCACAAGGAGATAAATGGGGCATACCGCCGCGCCAGCCATGGGAAGCTACTGTCATGCAATCTACCTACAACGAAAAATGTACTGAGATGCTCGACGACTGGCACCAGCAGATGTTCATTGGCTTTAAGCTTACCCATCCGCTTTCTAATTTTCAGAAGCAACTTGCATATTACAAGAAGAAAATGGTGGAGGCGGAAGAAGAAATTAAGAAATTATACGAAATATAGGGGTTAGGGGTTCGGGTGTGGGGGTTCGGATTATGAGCCTCTGGATTACATATTTAATTGTTTCATGCAGTTTTTCTGGATCACTCCCGCGGACAAATTGCTTGCCGTTCTTTAGCGTGAAAGCACCGACTTTCAAACCGGAGATGCTTTAATAGCCTTCCTTGGATCGTCAGGTGAATTCCTCAGCCATGAATAAATTGTGGCATGGTTATTTGAACCTTCTGGATATCAGCAAGCACTATTTTTTTTACGAATGATGCCAAAGACAAGTTACCAACCCAGTTCAGTATCAACGATGCAAATGGCAAGTGAAGAAAATAAAATGGCGCAACCGTTCAAAACATATATGAGTTTTAATCACCATAGCGCGGCATTCTTTTTACATTAAAAGCGAGTGGTTTTTTCTATTAATTTTTAAGACAGCAATTAAAATATATAAAAAAGCAATTTTAGTCAATTATTATTAATATGCATAAAAAAATCTTTTAAAGTAACCCAGAAAAATTTAAAAACTAATCTCATTGGGTTATTGCAATTGACTTTAGCTTAATTTAATATGTCTTTAAAATATGATGATAAATAAACTTAAAAAGGAGCAGCGTATGAAGAAAAAAGGCAAAGCATATGAAGCGCCCAAAGTAATCACCTATTCAGAAGACGAGATTTTAGAGTTGCTTGGTCCGGCACAGACCTGCTCACCAAGCCCATGTCCAACCTATCGTTAATTAAATGAAAAAGACAAAAAAAGGGAGACTATATGAAAAAGATAATAGCTTTTGTGTCAGCAATCATTTTTTTGTCTGTTACACCGCTTATGGCCGTAATTGGCCCCATTCCAGTGGATGAGTCAAATGACCTTCCGGATGGCCAGATTTATGGATGGGTTACCATAACGCAAATTGACGTTTCCTGTGTAGAGATAAAAGCAGATGCAAACCAAGATATATTGATCCCAGGTCCTAATTTTGGAATACAGGCGTTTGGATTTAATTATGCGGGAGATACGAGTTGCTTGGATGTGACTGTCCCCTCTGGCTGGGTTGAAAGTACCGGGATTATTGACGGCTTTGGTGTTTTTATCGAGAGAGTGGATACCACGGGAAGCTATAGACAAGACCCGCTCGTTATTCAAGTTTGTAACATGTGCGGAGCGTTAACCGAAGCCGAAGTAGTGGTAGCAAATGCACTTGGGTATACTTTTGCGATGCATATCGCTGACTTTAGCGGGAATGAATGTTTTGAAGATCCTGAGGATTGTTCAAGTGCTTTTTTTGCAACCAAGAAAACAACCGTCATTGAATTATCTTCTTTCAGCGCAAAAGGGAAGCGGTTAACATGGGTTACGCTATCAGAGGTGGACAACGTAGGGTTTAATATTTGGCGTGCAACTGCAAAGGATGGAATTTATGAGAAAGTTAATGACGAGATAATTCCTTCCCAGGGATCTGCAACTGAAGGTGCAATATATACGTTCATAGATAAAGCCGCTAAAAAAGGGGGTCGCTATTTTTACAAATTAGAAGATATAGATATCTATGGAAACAGTACTTTTCATGGACCAATAACTGCTAAAACACGAATCTTACCGGTAAATTTTTAACCAATAGAGACAAATAAAAATAAGAAATATTCAGGGCAGAAGAAATAATTTCTTCTGCCCGTCTTTTTTCCTGTTATTTATCTTCTCTGCCCATAGTTTTAGTTGACTTAGACCCTTCATCTGCTAATATTTTCCTGCATTTTTTCCCCGGCGTCGCATCTAACAAAAAAGTCAACATCCAACAGCAGATACAATCGCCATCAATAGAAGGGGACATAAAAAGGGTCAAGTCTCTCTTTGACTTTTTTGATCATTTAAACATCCTCTTGCAAAATATCTTTATATTTAGCCGTAAGATCTTCCCCTTGCCGTCGCTCGGGGCAGGAGCGAAAGAATGAGTTCTTACCTACTTTTTCCACTCTTCTCAATTTTTGCCCATTCATCGCGCAATGTCACTGTGCGGTTGAAAACAAGCTTGCCATTTTTTGCATCGGGGTCAACACAGAAATAACCGAGGCGTTCAAACTGGTAGCGGTTCCCCGGCTGTGCCTGTGCAAGACTTGGTTCAACAAAACTGGTCTCAATAACCTCAAGAGATTTTGGGTTAAGCAGCGCCCTGAGGTCTGAAACCTCTTCTTCTGCCGGGTTCGCAACGGTAAAAAGGTGGTCATATAAACGCACTTCGGCAGGCACTGCATGATTAGCGGATACCCAGTGGAGCGTCGTCTTCACCTTGCGCCCGTCAGGAGCATCGCCGCCGCGTGTTTGCGGATCATAGGTGCAGCGCAGCTCAATGATTTTACCGGTCTTTTCATCCTTAACCACGCCAACGCATGTTATAAAATAAGCATAGCGCAGGCGCACTTCCCTGCCCGGCGCAAGCCTCCAGAATTTGGGGGGCGGTTCTTCGCGAAAATCTTCCTGCTCAATATATAACACCCGGGAAAAGGGAACCTTGCGGGTCCCGGCATTCGGGTCCTCAGGATTGTTTATTGCCTCAAGCTCTTCGGTCTGGCCTTCCGGATAATTTTCAATCACCACCCGCAACGGCCGAAGCACTGCCATAACCCGTGCTGCACGTTTATTTAAATCCTGCCTGATACAGTGCTCAAGCAGCGCAATATCAACCATGCTGTCGCGCTTGGCAACACCGATAACGTCACAGAAATTGCGGATTGCTTCCGGCGTGTAGCCGCGACGTCTGAGACCGGCAATGGTCGGCATCCGCGGATCATCCCAGCCTCTGACATGTCCCTCCTGAACCAGTTGCAGCAATTTACGCTTGCTCATGAGCGTATGGCTCAGGTTGAGCCGGGCAAATTCAATCTGCTGTGGATGACAAGGAACCGGCACCTGCTCGAGAAACCAGTCATACAAGGGGCGGTGGTCCTCAAACTCAAGGGTACAGATGGAGTGGGTTATGCCTTCAAAAGCGTCTGATAACGGGTGGGCATAATCATACATCGGATAAATAAGCCATTTGTTGCCAGTTCGGTGATGTTCTGCCCGCATGATCCGATAGATCACGGGGTCGCGCATATTAATGTTGGGAGAGGCCATATCAATTTTTGCCCGCAACGTCCGGGAGCCGTCAGGGAATTCCCCTGCCCGCATGCGTTCAAACAGATTGAGATTTTCCTCGGGTGAACGATCCCGATAGGGGCTGTTTTTGCCCGGCTCAGTGAATGAACCGCGATATTGCCTCGTTTCTTCAGGGCTTAAGTCGCAAACATATGCCTTGCCGGCTTTAATGAGCTGCACAGCATAATCATACAGCTTATCAAAATAATCTGATGCATAGAACATGCGGTCCTGCCAGTCAAAACCCAGCCAACGGACATCCTCCATGATTGATTCCACATATTCCACGTCTTCTTTGCTTGGATTGGTATCGTCAAACCGCAGATTGCATAGCCCGTTATATTGGGCTGCAATGCCAAAATTAAGACAGATGGATTTCGCATGCCCGATATGCAGATAGCCATTGGGCTCAGGGGGGAAACGGGTGTGAACACGGCCTTGGTATCTGTTGGTTTTAAGGTCGTTTTCTATAATTTCCCTGATAAAGTCTTTCCGGTTAGTGGTAATCGCGGAAATTTCTGGCGTATTCCCCGCTTCGTTATTCAATTTGTTTTCCATTGGCAACTCCCGTGGTTCGCTAATTTTTCAGACCGCATCAGATTATCCGGCTTGAAGTCTTTTTTCAACTAAAAGATATATCAGAACATTCCCCAAAAAATGCTTTTTAAAATCCGGCACGCAGCATGCGACCACGCACCAAGCAGAAACAACATGTGGCAATTGCAAACAGGAGCGCCTGGGGGTTTCGCAAGCCACACCATAACCGTCCAGCACCTCTGGCACGGCAGCAA
>FWPV01001725.1_pt1 | contig 56066 bp, 48 predicted proteins | sample 2228371 | NCBI WGS metagenome assembly FWPV01 (sample SAMEA103939776, study PRJEB20133) | metagenome
CAACCCCCTCTTTTGATATTATATCAGTTTTCGATATTCTTCTTTTAAATCTTTATAAAGATTTTGATAGATAGGATAAAGTTTTCTATAAACTTTTATATTCTCTTCAATAGGTAAAATTTTCGTAGTAGTTACAATTGTATTTTCACATGCTTCTTCAACACTCTTATACAAACCAGCCCCAACCATTGCAAGTAATGCCACGCCAAGTGCTGGACCTTCTTGAGATTTTACTGTATAAACCTCTGTCTCAAACATATCTGATTGTATCTGTCTCCAGAGTGGACTCTTTCCTCCCCCTCCTGAAGCCCTTACTTCTTTAACTTCAATACCCATTTCTTTTATAATCTCCATACAATCTTTTAAGCTAAATGCCACTCCTTCAAGAACAGCTCTCAACATATCTGCCTTTGTGTGCTTTGCACTAAGTCCAAAAAACACTGCTCTAGCATAAGGATCAAGATGAGGTGTCCTTTCTCCCATCATATAAGGAAGATATATTAAACCATCACAACCTGGTTTAACCTTAGAAGCAATTTCTGTCATTATTTCATAGGGATCTTTACCAGTAAATGAAGCTACTTCTTTCTCAGAATTACAGAAGTTATCTCTAAACCATCTAAGTGATAATCCCGCTCCCTGAGTAACACCCATAACATGCCATGCACCGGGCACAGCATGGCAGAAAGTATGAACTCTACCAAGTTTATCTATATAAGGTTTGTCCATATAAGCAAAAACAACACCCGATGTCCCAATTGTAGAAGAAACAACCCCTTTCTTAACAATACCATTTCCTACTGCACCAGCAGCCTGATCTCCAGCTCCACCTACAACAATAGTACCTTCTGATAAACCTGTCATTTCTGCAATTTTCTTTGTTATCTTTCCAGTTACTTCTGGGGATTCATAAACCTTAGCAAGTAATCCTTTATCAATCCCAAGTTTTTCTAAAACCTCATCACTCCACTTTCTCTCTTTAATATTCAGAAACTGCATTCCACTTGCATCAGAAACTTCTGTAGCAAACTCTCCAGTCAATCTGAATCTTATAAAATCTTTAGGCAAAAGAATTTTATATGCTTTTTCAAAGATTTGAGGTTCATTGTTTTTCACCCACATTACTTTAGAAGCAGTAAAACCAGTTAAAGCCGGATTAGCAGTAATTTCAATTAATCTATCTTTACCAACAATATTTGTAATCTCTTCACATTCTTTTGCTGTTCTCTGATCACACCATATTATTGAAGGTCTTAAAACATTATAATCTTTATCAAGCATTACAAGCCCATGCATCTGTCCTGATAAACCAAGTCCTTTTATTTCACTTGCTTTAACCTTGCTTTTTGAAATAACATCCTTAATTGTCCATACAGTTGCATTCCACCAATCTTCTGGATTCTGCTCAGCCCAACCTACATGTGGTTGATAAAGTGGATATTCATAAAGAGAAGAGGCAATAGTATCACCTTTTTCGTTAAAAAGTACTGTTTTCGTCCCACTTGTCCCAATATCTATCCCAATAAAATAAGGCATAATAACCTCCTTAATAAAAATATGAAAACAGATTGCTGTCTAAAATAGACAGCAACCATAAGAGATTTTTTATGAAAAGTTTACAGGTCTAAAATACATATTTCCACATTCTATTTTTAGCAGATTTAGGATCTACTCCTTTTCTCTTAAATAACTCACTTAATGTAACAAATTCATACCCCTGCTTTTTAAGCTCCGGTATAATAATATCAAGTGCTTCAGCTGTAGGATGTGGCTGTGGTTGTACATCATGCAATAAAATTATCGCTCCATCTCTCATGTCCTTTAACACATTTTTAGCAATTCCTTCTGGTGTTCTATCCTGACAACCAGCCCAATCAAAACCTAACACACCTTCAGCAAATGGCAAATCTATAGCCTCATACATAGTCTCACTAACAGCAAGATTTGGTGGTCTAAAGAATCTTGGAGTTACATTAGCATATTTCTTTATAGCAGCAGTAGTTTTATCGATTGACTCTTTTATCTTTTCTTTTGACATTGTATTCATACTATCCCATGCCCATGAATGATTGGCAACTTCACAACCCATTTTAACCATTCTCTGAAGAACCGGCTTAGTATCTTCATTTACAAGCATACCTATAACAAAAAACGTTGCAACTACTCCATGTTTTTCAAGTTTATCAAGAACCAAAGGAGTTAAAGTAACATCCGGCCCATCATCAAAAGTCAAAGCACATAACTTATCAGCCTTATAGTCAAGCTCTTTCTTGGTAGCCTTTGATTCACATGAAGTCAAAAGAAAAACCATACTCATACCTACAATAACCAAACACCTCATATATTAATCCTCCTTTTAAAGGGATATTTTTAAATTTATTAAAAAACAACTCAAGTTACTCTTTTGATATAAACTTTAAAAACTTTTCTATTGCAAAACGTCCAATACACCATTCACAATATCATCAGCAGTAATTCCATATTTCTTCATTAACGCCTTTGGCTCTCCAGACCTACCAAATTCATCCTTTATACCTATAATTTTCATTTTTGCAGGAAATGTCTCACACAAAACTTCTGCAATAGCACTCCCAAGGCCACCATGAATGTTATGTTCTTCGCAGCTTACAATTCCCTTTGTTTCTTTTGCCGCTTTTATTATTGCATCTCTATCTATTGGTTTTATGGTGTGCATATCAATTACTCTTGCTGAAATACCTTTTTCCTTCAAAATATCATGTGCTTTTAAAGCCTCCTGAACCATAAGACCGGTTGCTATAATTGTAACATCATTTCCATCTTTTATAGTAATAGACTTACCTATTTCAAATTTAACATTGTCATCATATACAACTTCTACTGCAAGTCTTCCAAGTCTTAGATAAACAGGTCCATAATATTTTACTACCTCTTCAACAAGTTTTTTTGTGGAAGTTGCATCACATGGATTAATAACAACCATCCCGGGTATTGACCTCATCAAGGCAATATCTTCAATACACTGGTGAGAAGCTCCATCTTCACCAACCGTTATTCCAGCGTGACTTGCTCCTATCTTCACATTTAGATGTGGATAGCCTATAGAATTTCTAACCTGTTCAAAGGCCCTACCTGCTGCAAACATTGCAAATGTACTTGCAAATACTATATTACCACAACTCGCTATGCCAGCTGCTACAGACATCATATTTGATTCAGCGATGCCACAATTTATAAACCTCTCTGGAAATTTTGCCTTAAAAAGATCTGTTTTAGTAGATTTTGATAAGTCAGCATCAAGCACAATAATATTTTTATATTTATCTCCCAATTCTGAAAGTGCTTTTCCATATGCTTCTCTTGTTGCAATTTTATCAGCCATCTTAATCCCCCAATTTCTCTAAATATTCATCAAGTTCTTTTATAGCCTGTTCATATTGCTCTGGTTTTGGAGCAACTCCATGCCAGGAAGCATTATTTTCCATATAAGAAACACCTTTACCTTTTATTGTTTTCGCAATTATCATTGTAGGTTTTTCTTTAGTTTTCTGTGCCTCTATTATAGCATTATAAATCTCTTCATAATTATGTCCATCAATAGAAATAACATTCCAGCCAAATGCCTTAAACTTTTCATCTATAGGTAGTGGATTCATTACTTTTGTTATATCACCATCTATCTGTAAACCATTGAAATCCACAAAAGCAGTCAGATTATCAAGTTTATAATGAGCAGCAAACATAGCTGCTTCCCATACTTGCCCTTCTTGAAGTTCTCCATCACCCAAAACAGAATAAACCCTATATTTTTTGTTATTTATCTTAGCAGAAATAGCCATACCACAAGCAGCAGAAAAACCCTGTCCCAGTGAACCAGTGGACATATCAACTCCAGGAACACCTTTCATATCTGGATGCCCTTGAAGATAACTTGTAACACACCTAAAATTCTTTATCTCATCCTTTGGAAAAAAACCTCTTTCCGAAAGAACTCCATAAAGTGCTGGAGAACAATGTCCTTTAGATAAGACAAACCTATCTCTATCCTCCCATTTTGGATTTTTTGGATCAATATTCATCACGTTAAAATACAAAACAGTAAGTATATCTGCAACTGAAAGAGATCCACCAGGATGCCCAGAGTTTGCACAAAAAACTGCTGTCAAAGCATTTTTTCTAACATTTGTAGCAATCTTTGCAAGTTCCTTAGCACTATACATTAAAAGACCTCCAATATCAAAAAATTACCCTATAACCTTCTGTATAGGAAGAAGTGCAGCACCTAAAAGAGGTGCTTCTGATATAAATCTGGAGCACATAATTTTAACATCATCAACTCCTTCGAAACTTTCCTTACTAAATATATTTTTCTTAATAGGTTCAATAATGAGATCCTCATATCTAACTATTTCCCCACCTATTACAATAACAGAAGGATCAAGCCCCAGTATAAGATTTTCAATCCCTATTGATAAATATTCGATATACTCGCTCCATACATTTAAAGCAATTCTATCATTACTTCTTACAAGTTTCATAAACTCATCAAGTTTTAAACTTTTCCCTGCTTTTTCATAATAATTTTCTAAAAGAGCTTTTTCTGAAACATAAAGCTCCCAGCAACCTCTCCTACCACAATTACATTGTTTTCCATCAGGAATTATAACCATATGACCAAATTCACCAGCTCTCTGGTTCTTTCCTTTGTATAAATGCCCACTCATAATGATTCCTGTTCCAACTCCTTGAGTTATAGAGATATAAATAAAATTCGATGCCTTACTTCCAGAAAGCAAATATTCTGCATATGCCCCACAATTTGCTTCATTCTCAATATAAAAAGGTAATTTAAAAATATTTCCAAATTGTTTAAAATTTATATTCTTCATTTTCAAATTAGGTGCAAGTTCTAAAACCATTTTCTTTTCATTTACAGTACCGGGTAAAGAAAACCCTACACCTAAAACCTTTTCTTCTTCTATGTTTTTTTCCTTTATCATTTGATTAATTTCATCCGAAATTTTTTCAACCAATTCTTCAATTTTAGTAAAAGAAGTAATAGCAAAACTTCTTTCTAAAATAATTTTACAATCAAGATTAACTAATGCAATCTTAACTTTATCTACATCAACATCTACTCCAAAAGAAAACCTTGAATCCGGAACAAATCTTATAACTACTGGCTTTCTTCCTCCACTTGAATTTGCAACGCCGGCCTCTTCAAGGATTCCTTCATCTATCAACTCATTCACATTCGTTGTAACAGTTGGGATACTAATCTTTGTTCTTAAAGATATTTCTTGTTTTGTAAGCTCTCTTTTACTCATTAAAAGAGATAAAATCTTTTTTCTGTTATAATTTTTAATACTCCCATGAGTTATGGGTTCTTCCTTTCTAACCACATTTCTCCCCTGTAAACTTTTTTACTATTATGATAAATCAAAATAAAAATATTTTCAAATAATATAATAAATAAGACGGAGGCTACAAGATAGTAGCCTCACAATTTCTTTTAAAATTTAATTATTCAACACTCACAACATACTGATTTAAAATTGCTTCAAGCATTTCTTGTCTTCCAGAAACATTAACTATCTTATCATTTTCTAAAGCATATTTTTCAAGTTCCTTGAACCCAACCATACCGCTAACAATATCCTTTCCAATTCCTTCTCTATAACTCTTATATCTTTCAGCAATGAAATTTTCAAAAACTTTATCTTCTATTAACTTATATGCAACTTTCAAACCTTTAGCAAAGGCATCCATACCAGCAATATGACCATAGAAAAGATCAACTGGTTCAAATGAAGCTCTTCTAACCTTTGCATCAAAATTTGTCCCTCCAGTAGTAAATCCACCAGCAAGTAGAATTTCATACATTGCAAGAGTGGTAAGATAAATATCAGTTGGGAATTGGTCAGTATCCCACCCAAGCAATAAATCACCCTGATTTGCATCTATTGAACCAAGCATTCCATTTATTCTGGCAAGCCTCAATTCATGCTGGAAGGTATGGTATGCAAGTGTAGCATGGTTGACTTCGATGTTTAACTTAAAATATTTATCAAGATCATATTTCTTCAAAAATCCAATAACTGTAGCAGAATCAAAGTCATATTGGTGTTTTGTTGGTTCTTTTGGTTTTGGTTCTATAAGAAATTGACCTTTAAAGCCAATTTCTTTTGCATAGTCTACAGCCATTCTTAAAAATCTTGCAAAATTGTCAAGCTCAAGAGCCAAATCAGTATTTAGTAATGTCTCGTATCCCTCTCTTCCACCCCAAAAAACATAATTTTGCCCACCAAGCTCAAGTGTAACTTCTAAAGCTTTTTTAACCTGTGCCGCAGCATATGCAAAAACATCAGCATTACAACTTGTTGCAGCTCCATGAACATATCGTGGATGAGAAAATAGATTAGCTGTACCCCATAAAAGTTTTACTCCGGTAGATTCTTGAAGCTCTTTTGCCAATTTTACTATTTCATCTAAATTCTTATTTGTCTCTCTTAAACTATCGCCTTCAGGAGCTATATCTCTATCATGGAAACAGTAAAAAGGAATACCAAGCTTCTGAGCAAATTCAAAATTTGCTCTCATCCTCATTTTAGCTTTTTCCATAGGATCGGTAGTCTTATCCCATAATCTTATCATTGTCCCAGCACCAAAAGGATCCTGACCGCTTCCGGTCAAAGTATGCCAGTAAGCTACAGCAAACCTTAAATGCTCTTTCATTGTTTTATTACCAATCTTTTCATCAGGATTGTAATACTTAAAAGCCAAAGGATTTTTAGACTTACTCCCCTCATATTTAATTTCTGGCACATCTTTAAAAAATTCATTCAACATACTAACCTCCTAATATATAATATTTATTTTATATCAGAAACAAAAAAATTGCAACCTTTTTAAAATTATTTTAAAAAGTTTTTTACTTTTAAAAATTGCCTAAAAATTAGATAGTTTTTTCAAAAATAATTAAAAATTAATCATAAAAAATCAAAAAAATTATGAAAAATCAAAGAAAAAAGATGGCATACTATTTGCAAATAAAATATTAAGTTTTCAAATGGAGGTAAATATGAAAAGGAAAACTTTTTTTCTAACACTTGGTTATCTGTTATTGATAGCCATCAATAGTGGGTTCTCACAAGAAACCCAGAATCCAGAGGAAATGTTAAAAACTTTATCAATAGGTATCGATACTGTCTGGGTTCTTCTAACGGGGCTACTTGTATTCTTTATGAATGCTGGATTTGCAATGGTTGAAAGTGGACTTGTAAGAGCAAAAAACACAGTAAACGTTTTAGCAAAGAACTTTATTGTGTTTGCTATAACCACCTTTGTCTACTGGTTTATGGGATGGGGATTAATGTTTGGAAATGGTAATGATTTTATGGGATTAACCAGTATCTTCTTTGTTAATGGTGGAGTTGATAAAGGTTATGATGCTATTTCATGGACACAGGTTCCACTCTGGGCTAAGTTTTTCTTCCAGCTTGTGTTTGCAGGAACTGCTGCAACAATAGTTTCTGGAGCTGTGGCTGAAAGAATCAAATTCATGAGCTTTCTTATTTTTTCGGCACTGCTTGGAATATTCATCTATCCTATAGTTGGGCACTGGATCTGGGGTGGCGGATGGTTAGCTAAGATTGGAATGTTTGATTTTGCAGGTTCTACTGTAGTTCATTCTGTGGGTGGTTGGGCAGCTTTAGCTGGAGTTTTACTACTTGGTCCAAGAACTGGAAAGTATAGAAAAGATGGCACAGTAAACCCAATAATGGGACATAATTTATCGCTCGTAACCTTAGGTGGCTTAATACTATGGTTTGGTTGGTTTGGGTTTAATCCCGGTTCTACAATGGCTGTAGGAGATGGAAAAGCTATATCTCACATATTTATAACAACCAATTTAGCAGCAATAATGGCCATTATATCCTCTACTATAACTTCCTGGATGTTACAGAGAAAGCCAGACTTGACAATGATTATAAACGGTTGTCTTGCTGGACTTGTTGCTATAACAGCTCCTTGTGCCTTTGTAACACCTGCTGGTGCAGCAATAATAGGAATAATAGCTGGTGTGCTTGTAGTAATAAGCGTTATAACATTCGATAAATTTAAGATTGATGATCCAGTTGGAGCATTATCTGTTCACCTTGTCAATGGAATTTTTGGTACATTAGCAGTTGGACTATTTGCAGTAAATGGTATTACAGGTACAGAAACTGGAAATGGACTTTTCTACGGTGGTGGATTAAAGCTTCTTATAGCTCAGTTCACCGGAGTTATATCGGTAGGTTTATATACTTTCCTTTTTGCTCTTTTCATATGGTTTGTACTTAAGGCTATAATGGGAATTAGAGTAACCAAGGAAGAAGAAATCTTAGGTCTTGATATCGGTGAACATGGTCAAGAAGCCTACCCTGACTTCCAGGGATTTATCACAAAGTAGGAGGTAAATTATGAAGTTAATTATAGCAATAGTTAGACCAGAAAAGCTAACTGAAGTAAAACAGGCTCTTTTTGAAGCCGGTGTTGGTAAGATGACTGTAACTAACGTCATAGGTTGTGGACAGCAAGGTGGTTACGAAGAAGCATACAGAGGTGCTATATCTGAAGTTAATCTTCTAAAGAAGGTGAGATTTGAAATAGCTGTTAATGAAGAATACGTTCAACCTACTATTCAAGCAATTCTAACAGCAGCAAGGACCGGAAAAATTGGAGACGGAAAAATCTTTGTACTTCCTCTCGAAAGGTGTATAAGAGTAAGAACTGGAGAGGAAGGGAAAGAGGCCATTGGATAAAAAGGTGGGGACATCCCCACCTTTTTTATTTAATAGTTGAAATAATCTTTTGTGCCTGATCAATAAGTTGCCTATTTTGAATAAAAAATTTCCTATCATTTTCAGCACGTTTAACAAATTCACTTAGAGCATATTTAGCATCACTAAGTTTCCCAATAGAATATGAAACCACCCCAAAGTTATAATAGAGTTCAATAGAAGAGAATCCCGTATGTTTGACAATGAGATTTTTGCCTATTTCATAAGCCCTATCGAATTTCTGCATTTGTAACATTAAAGTAAAAATCCATTCGATAGTTGATTTATCATTAACCATTTTTAAAATAAAATCAACAAGTCTATCCGCTTCATCAACATATGGAGAGTATCCAAAATTAATACCTCTAATATATAAAAGGGTAATGGTATTCTGTAAAAATCTTAACTCTTGTTCTCCTACTTTCTGTTTTCCAGAACTCAACATTTTAGCATAAGTTAACATTTCCATAAGCTTTGAAGTTGGAATCTCTTTCATATTAGAAAGTATTCTCTCAAGTGGCTCAAAATTCTTCCATACTGGATGATTCTTATAGTTTCTTTTCCCACTTCTATACCATGTTAGAACTTTTTTTAATCTTTTCATATAAAATTCAAATTCTTTTAGATTAGCCTGTTCTCTCTCTGGATGTTTAAAACTATCAAGTAAAAGATAAGCAAACAAAATAGAGTATGTTCCAAAAGAATTTGGATAAAGCTCTACACCCTTTCTAAAAAGCTCTCCAGCCTTATCTGATAAATCTTCTATTTCATTTTTTAAAAATACCACTCCAACATTATGCAACACTGACAAAGAATCCCAACCATAATATATAGCTGTTTCATAATACTCTTTAGCCTTCTGCCAGTTTTCCTTTATAAGGTTATCTATTTCTTTTTTGACTGATTCATTTTTTTCATCCTTTTTAAGTTCAAGTAATTCATTAACCCTTTCCCTATATATTTCACCAAGTTGATAACCATAATTTATAATTATTTCTCTTGATAAAACATCAAAATACCTTGCATTTGGAATTTCTTTCCATCTAAAAAGTAAATTCTCAAAATAACCATTCTTAAGGGGTATATCATACATCTTAACAAATCTTACCGCCCCACCATCTAACCTTACAAGATTTTCTTTTTCAAGTTCTTTAACCTTCTCTATAACAAAAGATAAATCCACATTTTTTCTTAACCACTGACTGAATAACGATCTTGCCTGTTCAATGGAAACAGTTTTTTTTACTTCTAAATAATCAACTAACTTATATTTAATATTTTGAACCTTATACATTATACCATATCTTTTGTAATAATATTCCCCAAGTCCAAGTTGTTTTTTGTACTCTTCTGGTAACGGTCTTTTAAAATCCTGAAAATAAGTTTCACCCAGTGTCCATGGCTCTGGTCTTTCCCAGGTTAAATAGACAGGTCTTCTTCCCTGCCAATAAGGAATAAAATATGGATCCCTTCTATCCCTTATATCCTCATAGAATGGTTCTTCGCCAGCAAAAAGATGTGTATCAACAAGCTGCATTCTTCTTTGTATAGTTTGATAATCTACATATCTCATATCACCATATATTCTCTTAAAGATATTTCCCTTTTGATCATACGGAGAAATATCTGGTCTAATCTTTTCTGCATATGTAAAATAAAGGCTTCCAAAAACCTGGTTATCTCCCCCCTCAGTCATAAAAACAGAATTCTGTTCGCTACACATAAGTAAGTTTTTAGAATAATCATGATTTAACCAGTTAAGGTGGTTATCATTATATTTATAGTTTTTCAAAAAAGTAAGCACAGAAAATAAAAATAACACTACAGCAAGAAAATAGGTAACAAAACTTATTTCATTATGTTCAGTAATATCTGTTAAAAAATCAGTTAATGAAAATATCTTTCCATTTTTCATAAATTGACTCCAAATTTATAATCATATAATTTTATAATCTTTTAACTTTTTTCTCAAACTTTTGATTTTATTTTTAATATCCAGGGCTTCCGTAATCTCTGTAACAAGAGCAACTAACTTTGCTCCTCTAAGCAAAACTTCATCGATATTATGTTCTTTAATACCACCTATCGCAACAAATGGGATATTAATATTATTTACAACATACTCAAGATAACTAAGTCCAACAGGAGAGCAAACATTTTCCTTCGTATCTGTATAAAATATAGGTCCGACACCTATATAATTAACTCCGCTGGCTATAGCTTCTCTAGCTTGCTCTTGATTGTGTGTAGATAAACCTATAATCTTATCTTTTCCCACGAGCCTTCTAACTTCAGAAACAGGTAAATCATCCTGTCCAACATGAACTCCATCAGCATCCACACACATAGCTATATCAATATCATCATTCACAATAAAAATCACTCCATAATCTTCTGTCATTTTTCTAATTTCTTTACATTCAAGATATTTTTCTCGAATAGTTTTATTTTCTTTTTCCCTATACTGTAAAACCTCAACCCCAGCTTCAAGCATTTGTTTTACTACTTCAAGATTCTTACGTCCTTTTGATCTTTTTTCACATGTAATGGCATAAAGTCCATTTGGTAAAGTTTTCATATTCAGTTTCTTCTATCTATCTCCACTTCTTTTTTAAGTCTCGTAATTACATCAGTTGTAATGTCCAATTCCTTATCAACAAACAAAATAGAATCAGATGATCTTTTTAAAATCAAACTAAATCCTTTTTCAATACCTATTCTTTGAATTACAAGATTTATTTTCACATATATTGATTTTGTCATTTCTTCTTTCAGTGAGGTTAAACTACTATTTACCTCGTTTATGAATTCATTCAATTTTTGTTTTTTCATTTCAATTTCAGCTAATTTTGCATTCCTTTCACCATCACTAACATTAGAATTAGTTATAGAAGATTCTAAAACAGTTATTTCCTCTTTTTTCTTATTAATCTCTATTTCATATCTATCACGTTCATCTTTAAGTTTTTTTTGTATATCAGAAATACCAGGATAGTTAGCAAAAACCCTCTCGAGATCAACCACACCAACTTTCACAAGTTTTATAGCTGAATAGGTAGTATTAAACAACAAAAAAAATGATAAAAAAACTAAAACTTTTTTCATCTTTTCCTCCATTATTCTAAAATAATCCCTGTATACTTATCACTGGAGAAATTTCATCAAAAAGCCCATCACTCTTTGTTAATCTAAATCTCTGCTGATTAGGATCATAAAAACCTCTTCTTGCAAGATAGAATCTAATTGGTAACATTGGTATATTTATTTGTACTCCAAGTCCAAAACTAAACTTATAGTTCTCTGGAGTAAAAGGAGCATAATCACTATAATTTGCCCAAACATTCCCAATATCATAGAAAAATACTCCCCAGATAGGATCATAAATAGGAAATCTCAATTCACTACTATAATAAGCCTTACTATTTCCATAACCTGTGGCGCCAAACCATGCTCTAAGGTTATAAACTCCATCAAAGTAATACTGGTCAACATAATCAACATTCAATTTTCCATCAAACTGATTGAAAATAAATCCATGTGAAGTATGTAGAGCAAGCACTAACTTCCAGAATAAACTCTGATAGTGAGTAAAAGAGAAAGTAATTTTATTTGCATTAAACTCACCCCCAACAATTCCACCGATATAACTATAGTTAACAGAAAAAAGTTGACCATAGGTAGGTGCCATAGGATGATCTGTAGAATTAAAGCTTATTCCTGTATTGATTCTATTCTTTACTCTCCATCCTTTCGTTAACCTATTTGTAAGATCGTTATAAAAGACCCACTTATTTTCTGCAGTATCGTAGAGATATGGATTTTTAAAGTTGGCATCTCCTTCAAGATAAAGTTCAGATCTAAAACCTAAAGAAGCGACCCAGTATTCAAAAAATCTTCTGCTAATATTTGGTTCAAGGGAAATTTCATATCTGTTATAGAAATAATCCTTTGGTATCTCACTTAATGTTTCAGATGGATTGGCTATATAGTTTAAAGAAGTTTTATCAATAACTCCATCATTATCCTCATCCACTGCTATATTAAAAATATATCTATTAAATGCCAATGCAATACTAAAAGTTGTCGGGTCATCAAAAACATAAGGTTCAGTAAAAGATAATGAAATCCCCTGAGATTTTTCTGCCCAACCAGCATTCAATGAAACCTTTCTTCCAGTACCAAATAAATTGTTTTCAGCAATACTCCCTTTAAGAAAAAATCCACTTTCTGTTCCATAACCAACTCCAGCAGTTATAAGTCCAGTTCTTTGTTCTTCAACATTTATGTCTAAATTTATAAGTCCTTCTGAACTACCGGGAAGAGGTGTGAAATTAACAGTAGAAAAATATTGAAGCTGCATAAGCCTCTCGTATGATCTTCTCACCTTACTCTGAACATACATTTCCCCTTCTTTAAATACAATTTCTCTCTCTATAACCTTTCTTTTTGTTCTCGTGTTTCCAGAAATTGTATAACTCTCTATATGTGCTCTTGGACCTTCTGTTATAACAAGTTCAACATCCACTATCATATTTGTGGTATCTCTTTTGAAAACTAAAGAAACATTCGCATAAAGGTGTCCATTATCACTATATCTATTGTAAATATCATATCTTGTTTTATCTATTTTAACCTTATCAAAAATCTCTCCTTTCTTAAGAGTAATATACTTACTTAAGTCTTCAGTAGAGAAAAGAGTATTTCCAGAAATCGTAATGTCTCCAGTCTTATACCTTTCACCTTCTTCAAGTTCTATGTCTACAATAATAACTTTACGTTTATCCTTATCTTTACCAATTTCCTCAATCTTCCACTCAAAACGCTTTATTTCAACATCTATATACCCCTTATGATGATACAACTCTATAATTCTCTGTCTATCCTCTTCAAATTCATCTTCTTTAAGTACTCCAGAAACAAATATCAAGAATTTTTCTTTGGTTTTCATTATGGAAGTTATTTCGCCTTTCTTCAGGTTTTTATTTCCTTTTATATTTATCTTTTCAACAACAACTTTCTTTTCTTCTTTTATGCTAAAAATTATTCTGTAAGTATTCTTTTTTGCATCTATAACTTCAAGTTTATGGTTCACAATAACATCTCTAAATCCTTCACTGATATATTTCCTTTCGATAGCTACAATAGACGATTTAATCTTTTGTTCTGTAATAAAAGATTCTTCTGTTATCTTCATTTCCTTAAGTAAATCATCTCTTGCTATAGACTTATTTCCTTCTATCTTAATATTTTTGAGATAAGGATTTTCTTCAACTTTAAAATTTAAAATACTTCCTTCCGAAGTATTGGATATTTCAAGTTCTATTTTTTTAAACATATCAAGACCATATAGTTTCTTTAAAGCACTGTTAATAATCCTTTCATTAACGATTTTACCCTCTCTTAAATCAATGAGAGATTTAACTTCTTCCCTTTTAGCATTAACAAGTCCCTCAAACTTAATTTTATAAATCTTAATATCCTCAGCAAAAGAAAGACTGCCCACTAAAACTAAAAACATAACCAAAGCACACTTTTTTAGCATATTTTCCTCTCTATATAAAAATCTTTTAGAATTTTCTCATAAATTTTAATTCCAATAACTGTTCATACTTTGTATCCTTACCTGTAAAGTTATAAGGTTGATATCTCCATCCAATATCAAAATAGGGCAAATCAAGTTCAATCCCCAAAGAATGAAGGGGTAAAAGCCCATAAGCAGAGTAAGGATCCTTTTCAAAATACAACTCATATTCCATAAATAACATAGGAAATATATATTTTCCTACTACTATACCACTTCCAGATATATAATCTCTAAAATCAGTATTGGTATTTCTCCCAAAACCTGATTCTACATAATTTTTAAAAATTGTTGATCTAAAACTAAATAGATCGAGTCCAATCCTTCTCTTTATCTCAAGAGATAAAGGAGAAAAGAAAAACACATTCTCAGCAAGACCAACACCACTTTTAAGATAATCTGAAGTAGCAATATTTGTAACTGAATCCTTCGTATCAACACCTATCCCAAGAATCATAGCAAGTTCATTTTTTGGTCTTTCCGGGATAGAGTAAAAATCCTTCATAATAATTTTAGTAGCTTTTCCTTCAAAGGTCAAATAAATGTCAACATTTTCTTTATCAACATCTCTATACCTATACCATAACACCATATTTACATATGGAATATAATCATCATTAAATGTGATTGTACCTTCTTTTATACTAAAATTTTTAGCTAAATAAGTAAAATCTCCTCTTTCTATTCCTACATTACCTTTTACCTTAAGATTCATAGAGGCAAGATCCCCATTGATATAAATTATAGAATTCCTTTTAAAAACAAATTGATTTAATGGAGTAGAAAATTTAACATTATTTCCAAGATTGATTAAAAGATTTAGGTTTATATTTTCTGGCAAATTCTTAAAATTTGTGGACACCTCATCACTATCTACAATAAAAGAAGTAAGAGGTAAACTCACAGAAAAATTATCAAATCTTAAATCTCCTTTTAAATTAATTCTGTTTTTATTTCCATTAAACTCTAACTCATTAAAGGATAATTTTCCTGAAATAGAAGCACCATTTTCAAGATAGCTTATGTTTATAAAAGATTTTTTATCAACGGGTTTAACCCTTAATTCAAAATAAGGAGTAAAAATATCACTTATATTAACAAAACCATTTATGAAAAAATCTCCTGTTTTTGTTGGCAAAACAACATTATCTAAAAAAACATAACTATTTGTTAGTATTAATGAAGTATTAAAATTTGTAATCTGAGTCTTTGAATAATTTATTGTTCCAGAAAGATTTTTTACTTCAATATTACCATTTATATCAGGATTGTTTAGAGTCCCTTGAACTGATATATTCCCCTTTGAAAAACCTGAAGTAATTTTGAATGGTAAAAATTTATTTGCGAAAAACAAAGAAATGTTATAACTCAAGTTCATATTTATTTTGTCAGAAGAAAGGCTACCTTTTGTAAAAACCTCAATATCATTATTTATAAAATCAATCTTCCAGTCCTTTTTATCCTTTGACAGATTTATATGCCCATTTAGACCATTTAGATCAGAATAAAATAAAACAAAAGGATAATCAACAACAATTTTTCCACTAATGTTATTAACTATATCTGGATTCACATTATATATTCTATAGAAAGCATTATAGGAATTATTATTTTTTCTTATATTAAATAGATAATCAGTAGTTATAATATCAGAATATATAAATCTTCCATTGATATTATATTTGTTATCATTTCCATATAATGAAAAAAATGTAGTTAACTCCCCATAATCTAGATAAAAGTTATTAATTACAACATTTTCACCTTTAATATAAAAATTCTTCGCTTCAAGAGAAAAATACTTTGGCAATTTAGTATCAAAAAGACTAAAATCTCCCTGAATGCTAAAATCTTTATCCTTTTTCATCAAAGCCTTAAGATTCAGATAAACATTCCTGTTTTCTTCTAAAAACGGATTTTTAAAAATCAGCTTCTGAAGATCAATATCTAATATAAAATTTCCATTATCATAAATAAAATAAATCTTTCCGCCTCTTATAAAAGAAAGACTGGCTCTTTTTTTATCCAATAAAGAAAGATATCCTTTTCCAAATAATTTGTCCTGAGAATTTTCAAAAGAAAAAAGAGGTATTTCATAATAACTATTTTCTCTATCACGAATAGTAATCTTAGAAAAAATCTTAAATCTATCATATCCCTTGAGTTCGAAGTCTCCTTTTAAACTGAGATTTTCAATTAAATAATCTCTAAAATTTCCTTCAACAATCAAATTTAATATTCCATCAACTCCAAATTTATTTACATTATAATTCTCAGTATAAAGTTTAAAAGTATCCTTTTTAAAGTTAAAAATTACTTTATTATCAAAAATCAAAAAAATACTTTCAGGATAAAATTTATCCTGTATAACCATATTTCCTGTAACTGGAATATTATTTTTATTCCTTAACTTAGCATTACCAGATATTATATAATTCGTATTAAACCTTTTTTCAAGATCAAGAGTAAAATTAAAAAGATCGTTATAGGAAAAATTTTTAATAATAACTTTGTCCTCTGTAGAAAAAATATCTAAGGATAAAAGATTTTTCTTCTCAACTAAATCAAATCCTCTTAATTTAATATCTAACAAGTTGATAGAAAAAGGTCTTAAACCAAATTTAACTAAACTTTCACCATTAAGCCTATAATTCACCCCGCCTAAAATAAGATTTTTAAGTTTAATAGAACCTTCACATTGATAATTTGATATATTTCCATTGATAATAATCCCATTAGCTAACTCTTTACTGGTTATATTTACTCTATCATTTTCAAACTGTATAGTTGTATCGAAACCATTTAAGTTGATTTTATTAATACTAACTTCCTCAGAGTAGATTCTTAACATACTATCTTTATAATAAAAATCAATATTACCCTTAAGTCTTTGTTTTAAATAAAAACTATCAAAGAACACTTTTCCACTCACATCATCTTTAAAAGAAATTTTCGTATTAAAATTTCTTAAGATTTCAGTATTTATAGCAATGTCGAGATATTTTTTAATTTCATCTCCATAAAAATCTACTTTTAATCTATCTTTTGCCTGAGTATTTGATACAAACAATGAGATATCAAACTTTTTATTTCTATAAAAATTTCCTGAAAGAGCCGCGTTATAATTTCCTTTCGGCATTATATATTCTACGAAGTAAAATCTATCTTTAACTGGATAATCAATATTAAAATCTCTCTTAACCTCAAATCTTATATAATCCTTTTTTGATTTTAAAGAAAAAAGATTCTCAATTATTCCATTTCTTGAAACATTTGTTGAAATAAAATTAAAAGTTTCATTTTCAATTATTGGAATTCCACCGACGAGAACATTTGAAAGTTTAAAAGAAGACGACAGATTTACAAAATTTGAACCTTCTCTAACCCCTACATTTATACTAAAATCAATAGCTGAGTTAAAAAAATTTATCCTATTAAATTGATTGAATTCACAATAAAAAATCCCGCTAAAACTAAGAATATTATATGAGATAAAATTCTTAAAATCTTTAACATATACATACATTTTTAAATCTGGTAAAAAAGAAATATTCATAATTACATTTTTAACTTTTAAAAGATTTTTTTGAGAAGGAGAAATATAGAAATAAGGATACTTTTCAATCAACTTCTTAATATAATCCACACTTTTTCCATATTTACCATCAAAATAAACTCTATCAACTTCTACTAATCTAATTAATTCAAGCGGATAGTTAATATTTATATTAAAAATATTGTAAAAAATTTTTGTGTTTTTTATTTTAATATTTATATCTCTTGAATCATTAAAAAGATTGATGTCACCTATTTTAAAGTAAAAGAAAGGAATACTAAAAAAATTTTTAATATTTACCTTATCAATAAGTAAAGAATCTGCAACTAAATTTTCAATTTTACTTCTATTAACATAAAAAAATATATTACTTCCAAAAAACAAAAGTAAATAAATAAAAATAAAGAAAAATAGAATACTTAAAACTATCCTTTTAAACCATTTCATAAACTAATTACCAAAAGACTAATGATAAAGAGAAAAAATTTAATTAAAAAATTCGTCAAGCTTCTCAAAAAATCTTTTCTCAGCATTTTCAATAGCTTGATTCTTATTAAGCCCCTGCCCTTTTAAACTAAACTTATAACCTTTGAGAGTCTCTTTTGTTGCAATGTCTATTACAGAAATTGAGGTTTGAATCTCATATATCTTTATCTGACTATCTCCTAAATCATATTCATTAAATTTTATATCCTTTCCAATCTCACCAAGGTAATTGTGATTTCTATAAATAAGAATTAAATTCTTTACATTCTTATATTCTTTAGCAAGAAAATTAATAATTTTATCTCTTAAACTTTCTTCTGAATCTTTCGACTTTAAAACCTTTGAAATATCAACTGTCTGAACCTGAAAACCCCTAGAAGCAAATTTAGCTCCAATCTCCTCCTGAAACTTTGGAGAATATTTATTTTGCTCATTTTCAACATCAATTAAAACCAGTGCAGACGAAACAGCCTTTAATCTATCATTTAGCTTGAGATTAACTTTTAGTTTAACTATATTATTATATTTCTTAAGATCGTTATAAAAATCTTCATCAAGTTTCTTTACAATATCAAACCTTTTTAAAGAAAAACTAAAACCAAGTTCTAAATTATTTGCTCCACTTTTCTCTACATTAAAAATTGCAACTCCTTTCTCATCAGTTTGTAATCCTTTTTTTGCGACAACAAGTGCTTCCTTATCACTACAATCAAAATCTAAAAGCAAACCTTTAACTGCTTTAAAATTCTTTGTAGTTTTAACATAAATTTCTATTTCATCACTTCCACCTTCTTTGTAAAAGAAGTTAGCTTTATTATTAAGTTCTATTCTTAAAGATGAAAGAATCTGTATCATCAAATCCTTTGATTCTGCATAGAGATCTGAATTTTCTTCTGCCCTTTCACTTATCTCAAATGCCGAAATTGTATTATCAAGAGCTTTTACAATTTCTCCGTTTTCAAATAATGTTTTTGCCTCACCAAGCAATCTTGTAGCCTCTTCCTTCTCCTTATTCACTTTTTCTCTTAACCTCTTTCTCTCCTGTTCAACCCATTTAACTGGAGATTTGATAAGTGTATAAAAAACATAACCATCTGTATATTCTTCATAATATAAATCTTCTACCTCGGTAATAACACTTGCACTTGCCTTACCTTCTATAGTTTGGATTATTTCTTCTTTTAAACTATCATCATTATATTCCTTTTTCGACTGAAATTTTGTAGTTGCTCTAAAACCTATAAACTCAAGTAGTCTTGAAACTCCGTCTTCTATAGCAGACTTTCTGGCTTCCTGTAGATTTTTATTTTTCTTTCCAATCCCTACAAAGTAATAATGATCTGTTGATTGTTTCTTTTTTAGTACCCACGAAGGTTGAGAAGGACTTGATGCCCTTATAAGCTTAGGAGGAGTGTTTTCCCTGACCTGAGAACTACACGAAAAAATAACTAAAAGAATAAGAAGAAATCTTTTCATAACTTTCCTCCATTAATATATTAACACAAAAAAACAAAAAATAAAATTTTTAGTAAAGATTTTTTTATAATTTTCTCTTTTAGATTTTGATAGACGTGTCAGTTATAAAGTTAAAAGTTAAAAGTTCAAAGTTGAAAGTTATGTATCAGTTATAAAGTTATAAAGTTGAAAGTTCATAAAGTTATGTTTAAGTGAAAGTTTTTTGTCTTAGCTTTGTTTATGGCTTAACTTGGGGTAGATGAATTAAACTTTTTTAGGATAAAGTTACTTGTTTAACCCAGTTTTTTTTATTTTATTTTTTTCTTTCAATTAGTCCCTCTGGGTTTTACTACAATGAGAGCAAGAATTTTGATAAAATCTGGCAAATGCCTTACTAAGAGGCACAGGATATGCCAGGATATGCCTTGCTAAGGCAAACTGTTGATACTACCTATGAGTGAGGCTGGATTTTATCAGTTGGGTTCCCAGCAATTATATTATAGATTTTACTTATGAGCTGGGCTGATAAAATCCAGCCGAACGATTATTCTACCGAAATCAGGATGATAAGTTTTTGCCGATTTTACTTCTGCCAGATTTTATCAAAAATTCTTGCGTTTCCCTACCAGAGGGACTATTTTAGCGTAGCGTAAAGGCTCGATGCAGCGAGCCTCTCTTTTTTTTTCACTTTTTTACAAAAAGTGATCACTTTTAATATAAAATGTGACATTTCTATTTAAATGAAAAGTGTGACATTTCTATTTAATTGACATAAACAAATCAAAAACTTGATTTTTTAATACTTTTAAATTAAATTAATATAATTTCAAAATATGGAGTGTAGTATGAATGAAAAGATTAAATTACCTTTGGTAGCAGGAATATCATTTTTAATCGGGCTTGTTATTGGTGGAGCAATAATATTCTTTACTTATGGCAAAAAAGCAAGTGCAAATATCTCTCTATACCCACCTAAATCAAGTCAGGTCGGTAGCGAATGGCTTGTTAAAATTGATGGTTATGCAATAAGTAAAAAGGATTTTGATGAAGCATACAAATATTTAATTTCACAAATTCCAGAACAACAAAGGATAAATTTACCAAACGAAAGTTTAATAAAATATCAGGTTTTAGAAACCTTAATTTCTCAATATGTACTTGTTGTTAAAGCCTTAAACAGTGGTATATACAATTCAGAAGAGAACAAAATGCTTATTAACTATGCTGTAAGAGAGTCAATTTACAAAGTATATTTGAACAGTGCCATAAAGGATCCTGCAGTCTTTAAGCCTACAAAGGCACAAATTGAGGAGTTTTATGTACAGAACAAAGATCAATTTGAAAAGCTTGGATGGAAAGCAGATCAGATTAAAATGTATGCAGAACAGCAAATTTATAACAAGAATTTACAGGAATGGATGGCTAAATTTGTAACTTCAACAAAAGAAGAGTTTAAAATAGAAAAAAATTCAAATTTAATGGAGAAATTAGGAATTCCTTCTACTCCTCCAGCAGTTAACCCACAAGGGCTTGAACCAGTTAAATAATTACAATATAAAAGCCAGAAAGTAAAACAAGCTTTCTGGCTTTAATATAAATATGATAGAAATCTACAACTATAAAGTTAATTTTAACAACTTTTTTCTCTTTATTCCAGAGTTAGTTTTCGCCACAAAAGGTCAATATCTTATAATTGGAGAAAATGGAAGTGGAAAAACAACCTTTATAAGATCGATACTAAACATCTTCAAAGATTACGAAGGAGAAATTTTAATTAACAAAATTGAAAATAAAAAACTTTCAAGAAAAGAGATAGCCTCTATTATTTCATATCTTCCTCAACAGGATTCTTCTGTTTTTTTTTCTATAAAAGTAAAAGATTTTATTGAAACTGGTTTATATTCTGCAAAAGATAATTTTTTTGATTTAATTATTGACATTTTGGAATTAAAAAGTTATCTTGATAAGGACTATAATTCACTTAGCGGGGGTGAAAGACAGCTTGTTAGAATTGCAAGGGCCATGGTGGGTAATGTGAATTTTTATCTACTTGATGAACCAGACACATTTTTAAGTAAAAAAAACAAAGAAAAAATTAAAAAACTGTTTAATGAAATTTCAAAAGAAAAAACTTTAATAATAATATCTCATTCAAACAGAGATTTTAATGATATAAAAACTGTAGAATTTGAAAACTACATTAAGGAGTGCTAAAATGGAAAAACCAGCTTTAATAATACACGGACATTTTTATCAACCACCAAGAGAAGAACCATCAACTCTGGAAATAGACTATCAATCATCTGCCTATCCCTACAATAACTGGAATGAAAGGATTAATAGAGAATGTTATGCAGCGAATGCTGCTTCAAGAGTGCTTGATAGTGCAGGAAGAATTATAGATATAATAAATAACTATGAATATATCAGTTTCAATTTTGGTCCTACACTTCTTCAATGGATAAAAAAATATGATTATAATACATACAAAAGAATCATAGAAGCAGATATAAAAAGTAGAGAAAGAAACAACGGACATGGCAATGCTATAGCACAGGTTTACAATCATATAATATTACCTTTGGCTTGCGATAAAGATATAATAACTCAAATTGAATGGGGACTCAAAGCTTTTGAAATGGATTTTGGAAGAAAATCTGAAGGAATATGGTTAAGTGAAACAGCTATAAATGATAGGGTGGCAGAGTTTCTAATAGAATATGGTATAAAATTTGTTATACTTTCGCCTTTTCAAGCTGAAGAAGTATTTTACAAAGATAAAAACCAGTGGGTTAATGTAAGTGATGGAAGTATAGATTACTCAAGACCATATATTCTTGAAGAAAGTAATGGCAACCTGCATGTTTTCTTTTATTATCCTGATCTTGCAAGCAAAGTAAGTTTTGAGCATCTTCTTAGAAATGTTAATTTCTTAAGAGGTGAAATTTTAAAATATAAAGATAGAAAACTCATCCACTATGCAACAGATGGAGAAATCTATGGTCATCATGAACCTTTTGGAGACATGTGTTTATCAAGATTGATTTACGAAAATAGACAAAAAAAAGACTTTGAATTTACAAATTATGCAAATTATTTAGAAAAAAATCCCCCTCAAGACATAGTAAGGCTAAAAAAGGGAAATGATGGACTTGGTACATCATGGAGTTGTGCTCATGGAGTTGATAGATGGAGAAAAGATTGTGGATGCTCTACAGGCGGCAAAGAAGGTTGGAATCAAAAATGGAGAACTTTCCTTAGAGATGCTTGTGATTTCTTAAGGGATAGACTTTTTGAAAAATCTGCCCAATTTTTACCGGAATATATTCATGATTTCTGGAGAGCAAGAAATGATTACATAAATATTTTTTACAAAATTGATTATCATGAAAGGGAAAAAGAAGTTAAAGAATTTCTAAAAAAACACCTTAAAAAGCAGGTTTCAAAAGAAACAGAAATAAAAATAATGAAATTTTTTGAAGCTTTATACTATGAAATGTTAATGTACACAAGTTGTGGATGGTTTTTTGCAGATATCTCTGGCATTGAACCAGTCCAGAATATGAAATACGCTTATCAATTGATTTTAATGATGAAAGAAATTTTTGAAGAAAGAATAATCGATGAATTTAAGTCAATTTTAGGAAAAGCCAAAAGTAATATAGAAGAATATGAGGATGGAAAATGGATTTTTGAAAATTTTGTAGAAAAAAATTATTTATCTCAGGAAAAAATTATTTTTGAGTTTATTATAAAAAATCAAAAAGATAAAAATAGCATTCTAACCTATTATTATAAAAATAAAATCTTAGAACAAAAGTATATAGAAAAGAATAATTATGAAGCAAGTATATACATTATTCAATCGAAGAATACTCTCTTAGAAGAAGAAAAAAAATATATCTGTCTTCTTTTAAACGAAAAAAACAAAATTTTTGTGTTCATAAAAAAATACATTGATGAATATTTTATAAAATATCTTGAAAAGATATTAAAAAATTCTAAAGGAAATGTAATTAGTGAGTTGAAAGATTTTTTAGGCAACTATTTTACTCTCAAAGACATAAGTATAAATACAAGGAAAGAATTTCTTAAAAGAATATTCGATGACAGGATGAAAAAACTACACACCTATATCCAATTCTCAAGGCAGGAAATTGATTCTTATCTTGATATAATAGACCTATACGGGGAACTTAAAGTGGCAATCCCGGAGTTTGATAGAATAGCAGTTAGAGAAATGCTTAATTCTTTTGTAATTAAGGAACTTGAAAACATCGAAAATGAAAACTATGACTTTTCTCTTTTTATTAAAGCAATAAATGTAGCAAAAAAAGCAAATCTAAAGCTTGATTATACTGATATTTTACCTTTAATTAAAGATTTTGTTGACAAAAATATGATTCCAGCTATAATAGAAACTGACAAAAATGCCTTAAAGAAACTCAACAGGATAATTGAAATAACAAATATTTCTGGTATTGAGTTTGAAAAATATGAAATACAGAATCTAATATTTGAAAAAATAAAAACTTTAACCAAAGAAAGCCTTAAAAAAGAAGAAATTAAGCTACTTATTGAAATCGCCAAAAAGTTTAACATAGCTATTGAAGAAATTGAAATAAGATAAAGTGAGGTGAAAAATGGCATATTATGATCTTCCCTTAAACGACCTCGAAAAATATCTTCCTGTTAGATATGAAGAAAAGGATTTTGATGAATTCTGGGAAAAAACAATAAACGAATCTTTTAAATTTCCACTTAATGCAGAAATAAAAGAAGCAAACTATTATCTTGAAACTGTTGAGGTTTACGATTTAACATTCAGTGGATACAAAAATCAAAGAATTAAAGGATGGTATATCCTCCCAAAAATGAGAAATAAAAAACTTCCCTGTATAATAGAATTTATCGGTTATGGTGGAGGAAGAAATTTCCCCTTTGAACATCTTATCTGGCCAACTGCTGGATATGCTTATATTATTATGGATACCAGAGGACAGGGAAGTAATTGGAGTAAAGGTGATACTCCGGATTACCCGGAGGAATCAAACCCACATTATCCAGGTTTTATGACAGATGGCATTTTAAATCCAGAAAATTACTATTACAAAAGAGTTATAGTAGATGCCTTAAGATGTGTAGAACTTGCAACAACACTAAAAGAGATAGATAAAGAAAAAATCGCTATAACTGGTGGTAGTCAGGGTGGAGGAATTGCATTAGCTGTTAGTGGCTTATCAAAAAATGTAAAATTATTAATGTGTGACGTGCCATTTCTCTGCAATTTTAAAAGAGCTGTTGAAATTACCGATGATATGCCTTATGGAGAAATAGTAAATTACCTGAAAATTCATAGAGACAAAATCGACACTGTTTTTAAAACACTTTCATACTTTGACGGAGTTAATTTTGCAGTAAGGGCTAAAGCAAAAGCCTTATTCTCAGTGGCATTAATGGACACAATCTGTCCACCCTCAACAGTTTTTTCAGCCTATAACTATTACAAAGGAGAAAAAGAAATAAAAATATACCCTTTTAATAACCACGAGGGTGGACAATCTTACCACACTCTTGAAAAACTCAAGTTTGCAAGGGAAAATCTTTAAAACTTAATTTTACTTTCTTAAAGCCTCAGCTGGTTGTAATTTCTTCGCATATCCAGCAGGATACATTGTAGATATTGCTGGTATAATTATTCCAAATATGACCGTTAAAAAGAAAACATAAATATTTGCTTCAGGCCTTATTATATACTCCATAGGCATTGTTATTTCTTTCATTACAAATTCAAAGTTTACTCCTATCCTGCCTGTTATAACATTTATAACATAGCCTAAAAAGCCACCAATAACAGAACCAAAAAATCCAATGATTCCTCCCTCAAGCACAAGACAAAAAAACATTTCACCATTTGTCAGACCTAAAGCCTTAAGTGTACCAATTTCTTTCATTCTTTCAAAAACTGCCATCATCATAGTGTTAACAACAACAAAAGAAGCAAGAAAAACAATTATTGCATATATAAAATAATAAACCCATCTTCCTGTCTCTACAAGATCATAATATGCCCCCATAAGATCTTTTGCGGTTTTAAGTTCAACTCCTTCTGGCAAAATATTATTTATTTTTTCGGAAAGGACTTTTACATCCCTTTTATTCTTTGCATAAATCAGTATTTCAGTTGAAGCATCACCGATTTTAAGTAGCTTTTTTGCTATACTTATATCAATAAGAAAAAAGTTATCATCAATCATCGCCACATTATATTTAAAAATGCCTTTTATTCTTAGTTTTAATGCATTAAGCCCTCCTTCGCTTGTTTTAGTAGCGATAAGTAACTCTTCACCCACATTAACCTTAAGTTTTTTTGCCAAATTTTCACCAAGATATATTCCATCTTCTTCAAGTTTTCCAGAAATTAATTTTTCTGTTGGTTTTAGAATGCTATTTTTAAAATCTATACCAAGCCCAACAGAAAACTTTGAACTATCTTTATGCCCAAGTATTAACCCAAATTTTATTCTTTCTTCCACAAGAGCCACTTCAGGTATTTTTCTGACTCCAGAAATAATATCCGAAGAGTTAAAAATAAGTTCATCTACTGGCATAAACTTTTCTCTTTTATAAAATTCAGTTGTAGTTATCCTTAAATCCCCTGTCTGATATTTTTTATAGTTATCAAGCATCATGTTTAACATACCATCTATCCACCCCATTGCGACTGCAACAATCATACTAGCCGTAAGAATAGCAATTGCTGTGAGAATTGTCCTTTTTCTATTCCTGAAAACATTTCTTAAAGCAAATTTAAAAATCATTTTAACCTCCTATTTCAAACAGTTCTCAATGCTTCTGCTGGTTGCATTAATAAAGTCTTTTTTGCTGGATAATAGCTTGCAAGTGTGCTTGAAATTATACTTATCAGAAAGCCATAAAAAAACGAAGGAATATCCCATGTTGCTTTAATTACTCCAGCAAGCCTTAAAGATGCCATTACAGCTTCATTCTGTTTACCAACAATAGAAGTTAAATCATATCCCACCTCAACAAAATACCAGTTGATCAAAGCTCCTAATATAAGCCCAAAAAGTCCTCCCAGTAAGCCAATTATAAAACCTTCAACAACAAATATTCCCTCCACTTCACCATCAGTCATTCCCATTGCCTTTAAAGTTCCTATTTCCCTTGTCTTTTCATAAACTGACATAAGCATTGTATTTATAATACCTACAATAGCAATAATGAGAATAAAAATCACAAATATATATGTGGTTACTTCATCCTGTTTTGCTGCTGCCTCTATTCCCTGTGTTAATTCTCTCCAGCTCAAAATATTATAATCTCTTAGCTCATTTTTTAAATCAGGAATATACTTTTTATCCTTCTTGTAATCCTTTGTAATTATTGATATTTCACTTACTCCATTCATTGAAAGATACTCTTTTGCCTCTTCAAGTGTAATAAAAACAGTAGAACCATTTACCATAGGATCGGGGGTAAATAAAATTCCACCTATACTAACCTCGACAGAATCTATAAAACCATCTTTGTTTCTGAATGTTAAAAAGAGAGTATCTCCTATATCCACCCCAAAATCATCAGCAAGTGATTTACCAATGAGTGCAGAATACTTTCCAAACTCTCCAGTCACAATATAATTTGTAAGATTAAAGACCTTTGGATCATTTTCGGGATCAATCCCTGTAACAATTCCAGGAAAAGAATCTCTACCATTGTCAATTTCAGCCATAAATTGTATTCTTTCAGTATAAGCAATAACAAAATCTTTCTTATCTAACACTTCCTTTATTTTTGAACTATCAGAAATGAAATTATTCAGGTTATATGGATCCTCTTTGTCATAACTTGTGCTTCTTATTTTTACATGCCCTGTATCAAACTTTATAAAATTATTTATTGACTGAAATTTATAACCATTTACAATCCCAACCATCACAATGTATAAAGCTATACCTACAGAAATTATAAGAAAAGTAAGAAATGTTCTCCTTTTTGCCCGAAGTAAATTTCTCAAAGCAAGAGAAATCAAATATTTCATTAAAACCTCCTTCTATGAATTTTTTAAATCTTCAACAATTCTTCCATCATGTAGTTTTACAAGTCTTCTTGCATATTTCATAACCATCTGGTCATGGGTTGAAAAGATGAAAGTAACACCATCCTTTTCATTCATTTCTCTCATCAGATTCACTATTGCTTCCCCGTTTGCAGAATCAAGGTTTGCTGTTGGCTCATCAGCTAAAATCACCTTTGGATTTTTTACAAGAGCTCTGGCTATTGACACCCTTTGTTGTTGACCTCCTGAAACTTCAAGAGGATAACGCTTTTCAAAACCTTTAAGCCCAACCTTTTCTAAAACATTATATACCATATCTTTCATCTGAAATTCATTATATTTTTTAAGAAGTCTTAATGGTAACTCAACGTTTTCATAAATTGAAAGTACCGGAATAAGATTATAAGTTTGAAAGATAAATCCATAATATTCCCTACGTAGATAAGCAAGATCCTTTGGACTCTTTTTTGTCACTGACATCCCCTCAAGGAAAATCTCCCCATTTGTTGGATTATCTATACAACCAATGATATTAAGCAGTGTAGTTTTTCCAGATCCTGATGGACCACACAAAGCTGTAAACTCACCCTTCTCAACTGAAAGATTAATATCGTGAAGTGCCTGAAAATCAACTTTTCCAGTATGATATATCTTTTCAATATTCTGTAAGTTTAAAAGCATTTTATACCTCCCTTATAATTTGAAAAAAATCACCATAATCCTTTAAAAAGTTTCCACTTTACTTCATTTGTATATTCTTTATAACCTTGAAGATTTTCAATCAAGAATTCATCCTCCTTTTTTGTTCTGTAAATTAGAAATAAAATAGCAATAACTTGGGGAATTACTCCAAGCCACGAACCTAAAACCAATGGTCCTGAAAACATAAATAAAATCCCTGCAAAATATGAAGGATGTCTTACCCATCTATAAGGTCCTATCTTACAAACTTTTTGGTCTTTTTGAAGTGCAACAACAGGCGATAAAAATTCATTAACATACTTCGCCCATAGAAAAATAGCATGCCCGACTACATAAATTATTATTCCACATATATAGAAATAAATATTGACATCTGGTCCCCAGTTGAACCTAACATCGAGCACAGATAGAATTACAGAAATAAAATAGATGGGTGTTGTAACCAAAAAGTAAACTTTATCCCACTTCTGCATTTTTTCTTTAACAGAAGCCCTTTTTTCAAGAATTGTTGGTTTATCCCACAAAACTATAACGGTAAGAATTAAAATTCCAACATTGAGTGAGAAATATACCCATCCCTGCCAGTAAGAAAGTTTCCAGGCAGGCAAAAAAATCATTGCAAATATAAAAGGTAGAGAAAGAAAAATCTTAATTAAAGCAGTTTTTCTTAGTTCTCTTAATTCCATAATAAACCTCCCTTATAATTTGGCTTCTAATCTTAAATCTATTCCCCAATTTCCAAGTTTATCAACAGAAAATTCAACCTCTTTCTCACCTGCTGGAATGAATCCTAAAATACTAAAATCAAGCCCATCGGATAAAGTATATCTAATTGAAGGAATAAAAAGCATACTATAATCAATAAGATTATAAAATGTGTCAATAGAAAGAGATAAAAATTCATCAGGAGAATAAATTATATTTCCATAAAGATAAAATTTTGCCTTAAAATATTTATCAACCACATTATTTTTATCATAGTCATTTGTTATGGTAGCTCCCTTTTCGGCATAATAGAAAATAAGAGAAGCAAAAAGTTTATTATCAAGAAAGCTATAATCTACGCCTAAATTTGCCTCATTCCAGTTGTTTGTAAAACTATCATCAAAATGATAGGCATAACCTGTAGTTACTCCGACCTCAATATCTCCCTTAAAGTAAAACCCCATCCTGTTTGTATCCTTAAAAAGCCTGTTTGCAACAATTCCAGCATCAAAACTTCCAAAATGTGTAAATATACTACCACCATAGACTGGTTCATTATTTTCGCCTTTCATTGATAAATAAAGCTTAAATCCAGTAAGCTCCCAGAATTTAGATTGATAGTCAAGTGCAAATATCCCACTTTTATCAGCTTTTAAATCTGAAAATGAAAGGCTTTTATCAAGCTCAAATGGATTAAAAATTCCGGGATTACCAAAGTTAATATATGTTTTACCCAGGGAAAAAATTCCAGCTGGTGAATCATACCTTATAAAAGCTCGCTTTAATTCTATTAGAAAAGGTATATCAATGTTTGTAACAATCATAGAAGGAAAACCCATATTTGTAAGATAGGAAGGAAGCTCTATATTTAAAGGATACTTTGCTGCCTCACCATAAAGTAAATAAATCCTTGCATCAGCATAAAAACGCCATTCTTCGGCTTTCCTTGAAAAAATAAGCTTATTCTCAACTACATCACTGAAAACAAAGTTATTGCTTTTATATGTCCACAAAGCATCGTTTCTGAAAGTTCCATTTAAAGTTATCTCCCCAAAAGCAAATGAGAAAACACAAAAGAGAGAAAGAAATATGAGTTTTATTTTCATATTTACTTCCTTAAATTTTGAATTGAAAATAAACTTCTATCAATATTTTTATCAAATGTAAGTTCTGTAAATTCTACTATAGTTAAAGAATCAACGTTTTTCATATCCTTTATTTTTATCAATGTCGGATACCATCTATCACCAAAATTTTTGAAATTAGATTGTGTCATCTTTTTTAGTAAACGACCACTTTTTGCAAACAAATCAAGCTCAATAGCCACAAATCTCTCTTTATCCACTAAAATGAGTTCTCTATAGTAAGTAATATCCTTTTTATCTGGCTTTGCTACAAGTTCTATTACATAACAATCAATACCAGTTAGATTTGTAGAACCAAGTAGTTTTGCATCATATCTACTTCTATAATCTTCATCACTTAACATATCTTCATAAGAAACATCACTACCCATCATTCCCTGACGTAACATGTGACCTGAAATCTTCATTACATCATCAGCATCTGGAAAATAAATCCATAGTTCTTTATCAATTCTTAAATATTTTACACCCTTATCCTCCGGGTTCGTAAACTCAACAAAAAATTTGTTTTTCTCTTTTACTCCCCAGATTTTCATATTTTTAGTAAGCTTTTTCCCACCTTTTTGAATAACCATAGTGGCAACTGCCTCCTGAGAATTAAAAACCTCATTCTTATCAAGTTGCGAAAGAATCTCATCTGCTGTAATAGCAAAAGCTCCAGTATAAATAAATAAAAAAAGCAAAATATATTTCATATCTACCTCCTATAAATTCATTATACTACAAACTGACCGTTCAGTCAAGAGAAAAACGAAAATTTTTAAAAAAATTTTTTATCTAAAATTTGCAAGATAAAAAATGGTAAGTTAAAATCTTCTCATTAAAATAAAAGAGGATTATATGTCTAAGAATTTTAAAATGTTAATTTGTTTTATATTACTATTTTTTACATTTTCATGTAAAACAGAAACATCAACAAAACAAACAGAATACATAAACACAAACGAGCTTCTTGTATCAGAAGAAAAAACTAAAAAACCTATATTAATAATACTACCTTTTGAATCAAAAGTTAGTGAAACAACTCATCCAAAAGTTTCTGTTGTAAAATCAATCATAAATGGTAGTCTGTCAACATTTCTAAAAACTGTTCCTTCCTTTGATTTTTACGAAGATAATATTTCAAACATTTCATATGAAGATGTAAAAGCAAATTACAATCCAGATATTATTATTTATGGAGATATAACATTAAAAGGTAATAAACGTAAGCCAGACGCAGAAGTCAACATAAAAATATGGAACAAACTAAATGACAAAACCGAAGAGATAAATTACAGCACAAAAACTGATGCGGATATGTTTGACACTATTGATGAAATGCTTGGTGATATTGTAAAGATAACTTTAAATGAAGAATTAAAAATAGCACATATAAATTTCAACAACTTTAATGTAGGAAATGCTTCGTACACATTATTCATAAACAACAAGATATTAACCAATATAACAGAAGGATTTAACTATAATTTAAAAGTGCTTGCGAATAGGGAATATCATGTAAAAATTCAAAATAATAATACAAAAAAAATAGTGTTTGATGAAAAATTTTTAATCAAATCTGGAGAAAAAAAGGATGTCGAATATTCGCCTAAATCAACCATTACACTACTTATGACAAATAAACTTGCTGAAAATAATTATATTGTATTAATAAATGGTAATGAGATTAATTTAGGTAAACCTTTGAATTTTCCAGCAGAGAAAAATATTGATATAACAGTTAAAAATAAGATAGAAAATAAATCATATACCATGAAATACTATCCTTCTGAAGGAGAAGAAAAAACAATTTACCTTCCACTTGAAAGAATATGCCTTACTGAAACTGATTATAAAATATCAAGTTATAAAAGTAAAGAAATGAATGTCGATTTTGGCTCAACCATAACAAATTATTTTTCAGAAAACTTTCTTTTCCAGAATAAAAAATCATTATTTGTAGAATTTAATATAATTCAACCTGCATGGATGGGTATAGAATTATTATTTAATGAAAGTTTAATGGACTGGTCAAATATGAATACTCTTAAACTAAATATATTTGGAACAAAAAGTCAGAAAAATTATTTAATTCAACTTGAAGATAAAAATGAAGAACTCTTCGTTTATAAAGTTCTGGATAACTGGGATGGCTGGAAAGAATTATCTATACCTATTTCAAAATTTGAATCTCGCTCACCATATCAAAAAAACAGGAAAAGTATAAACAAGAAAATCGATTATCCCCTCAAAACATTACAATTTGAAATATTTGAAATAAATCAACCTCAAAGTAAAAGCAAGCTTAACCTTATAATAGGCGAAATTGAAGTAACAAAAGAATAACTTTAAAGTTTCTCGTTATGATAGCCAGAGAAAAGTTTACCACCACCCCTAAAAAATTTCATAAAAAATTCATAATATTCAAGCCTTAAAACTTGAATACTTACAATAAAACCTTCAAATCCGATAACAAAAAGGTTTCCAAAAAAAATTACAATCGCTTCTATCACTGGATTTTTAAACATTGCCGCAATTATAAAAACAGCACTCATCAAAGCTTCATGGTTTAACGCAAAAGCACCAACACGCATAAAAGAAATCGTATTCGTTAAAAAAGTTAACACTGCTTCAACAACTTCTATTATTATCATCATTGGATTAATAGGTGCTTCTTCTTCGCCATGATGTTTAAAAAACAATCTTTCGAGGGGCTTTTCTAATGCTATAACTATAAGGAAAAATACTGGAATAAACAACATCCAGCTTTTATACATCTTTAAAAACGAAAATATAAATATAGAAAGTAATCCCCAGTAAAAACCTAAACCAGGGATACCCATTGAACTAAAAAGCAGCCTGCCATAATTTTTTTCCCTTACACAGTTAATCATATTTATGACAATTCCTAAAGAAACCATCCATACTCCAAAACCAATTGCAAAAATAAGTATTTCCATAATATGAGCCATTGGCTTAAGCCAGATAGTTTTTATGACATGCTCATAGCCAAAAATATTACCGTACAAAATACCAAAAAAGGCAGAAGAAATACCAACATAACATATTATTTTTGCAAAGGAACGAATAAACCTGAGTCTCTTAACAAACATTCCAAGTAATCCCACAAGAACTAAAACCAACCCCTGCCCTAAATCTCCAAACATTATTCCATACATCAAAACATAACTAATCGCAACCAGAGGAGTGGGATCTATTTCACTATATTTAGGCACATCAAAGTTCAATACAAGCCCTTCAAAGGGTTTTAAGAAAGATGGATTGGATAATTTTGTCGGTGGTATAATTCCTTCTTTCTCTATTGCTTCTCTATCCGAAATACTTGTTATGGCACACTTTTTATTTGTAATTTGTTCTATAGTTAGCTTTAATTTTTCAAGTTTTTTGTCTGGAATCCAACAAGATATTAAGGCTACATCTGTTGAAGATACCATCTCTTTTTCTATACTATATAAGGCAAGGTAATAATCTATACTCGACTGAATTATATCAAGAGTAGAAACAGACTTCTGTAGTGTTTCTTTTATTTTCTTCTCATACCACAACTCTTCATCTTGAAGACCTATAAGAGAAACACCAAGGCTTAAGAAACCAACCTTCTTTTGTTCCTGTTCTGGGAAACCATAATCTTTAAAATATGCATTTTTCAAAATGCTTTCTATCCTCTCATAATACTTTTTTGGATAAAGAAGTATTAAAAAACTTTCTTTTTCAATCTCACCCAGAAATCTCAATTCACATGAAAAATCCTTTAAAGCATTTACCAATCCCTGTTTATTAATAGAAGGAATAGAACCAAAAGAAATTCCAAAAAACTTTAGATTTTCATAATCTCCTAAATCTATATTTACCTCTGAAAGAAATAAATTTTTTCTAAGCCTTAATTCTTCTTCAATTTTTTTTCTCTTAACCTCTTCAAGTTTTGTATTCAAGTCATTTAACTGACTTTCAATAGAAATTAGAGATCTATCTACCTCTTCCTCTGTAAAAATATTTAAGAAATCTTTTTTAACATTTTCTGTATCAATCTCTTCCCAGAAACTTTTAACAAGCGAATATAAATAATCAAGTCTTTTCTGATATTCTTTAAATTTTGAAATTCTCTCATCAACCGGTGTTTTTTTAAAGAAAAAATTCTTTATATTTGATTCATTAATACCAATTATTTCAAAGTCTCCAAACTTTAGTAACTCTTTCTTTACTGCCTCTTTATCCTTAGAAAGTATAAAAATATCTACTTTTCGCATCTTTTCGGAGAAAAACATAACATCCTCTTAAAACTAATCTTTTAAAAAACTAAAAATTTCATTGTGTCTTCTATTTCTATCTCCTCACTCTTTGCCTGTAACAAAGCAACCCAATTTTTTTCATTAAGATAATGTAACATAAAAAAAGATAAAAAGAAAGATATAGAAAAACTGGCCTTTTTCATTTCGCTTTTAGCCCTCTTAAGCAATTCCTTGAAAAAATAAAACTCAAGATAGTCTTCAAAATCCTTTTCTAAAATCTCGCCTTTTATAAAATTCCATTTGATTAAAAGTTTAATAAACTCATCTGGAGAAGCTGTCGCAAGAAGTTCTTCATACTTTTGTTCTGTAAATATCCCGAGTAACTCGGGTAACAAAACCATACATTCATTTCTTCCAAGATTGAATAAAAACTTCGCTCTATAAAGAGAAATAATCCTTTTTGACTCAAGAAAATAAAAAAGCAAATTTTTTACACTTCCTTTTTCAAGGATTGATAAAGAATCGTAAAATCTTTTTAACTCTGAAAGTAAATAATTGTCAATCGCAATATCAAAAAAGAACGTGGTTTTAGTTTCTAAAACCCTTGGAAAAGTATTTTGTGCAAGTGAATAGTACTCAGTTCCACTTAAAAATTCTAAGAATTCTTCAATTGTATTTATGTTATTCAAAAATTCATATTGAAATTTATTATTTGGTTCTAATTCAAAAAGCAAATTGAAATATTCCTTTTTACCCAGTAATAAAATTTTTAAAGTTAACTTTATATTCTCAATTTCATACATTTTAACCCAGATTTTAAAAAACTTTTTAGAACTACCATAAACAAACCTTTCAACACTTTTTAAAAACAAAAAACCATCCTGTTTTATTGCTCTTTCAATATCTGTAATATTTTCTGACTTAAGAGTTGCTTTTTTTAATTTTGACTTAACAAGCTCTGAAAGCTCTTTAAGATTCATCTTTAAAGCTTCTTCAATCTCATTCTCTTTAATTAAAGAGCTTCGCCATGACATAATCTTTGGATAAATGGCAATATACTTAAAATCAAACATCAACTACCTCATTTATCAAAAATAAGCTTTATAACCTTTTCTTTAATAATATCTTTCTTCTCATTAAAAAGTTTAAGTTTTTCATCAAATTCATCTTTAAATGAATTCATTTTGCTTTTCCTGTACTCTTCCATTTCTTTGTTTAATCCTTCAATCATTTGTTTTTTTTCAAGTTCAAACTTCTTCTTAAAATCTTCTTCCAGTAAGTTGACTTTATGTTGAGCTTCAGAAAGAATTCTATTTGCTTCTTTTTCAGATTTTTCAACCTCTTCTTGAAGTTCAAGTTCTACTTTTTTGATCGTTTCAAGTATCTTATTCATACTTCTTCTCCAATAACAAGTATATCTACTTCAACGGTTAATAAAAGTCTTCTTTCTATAGGTGAAAAAACATCTTTTAAGCACTCTCCTCCAAGCTTTTTTGGAACAAATAAAACTTTATGCAGTTCTTCATCATTTTTTATATAATGTATAATTTCTTGATAAGGATCCCCTTTCAAAATAACTTCTTCTGCTTCTACACCTATCTTATTTGCCTCTTTATGCATTATATCTAAATATTTTTTCATATCTTTTTCCATTGTTTCATTATACTGACTTACTTCTTCTTCTATAAATACCTTATACCTCTTCAATTTATTTACCAGTTCAACATTAAAAACAGCAAGAAAAACAACAGAAAAACTATGATTTTTAGCGAACGAGAGAGCTTTCTTATATGCTTTTCTACCTTCCGGAGAACCAGTAATTGGAATATATATTTTACCCACCATTACCTCCTATTTTTCTTTAACTCTTTTCATTTGAAAGAAAGTCTCCCTTTCCCTCTCCTCTAAAGTATCCTGAATAAACTTTATTATTTCTTTAAATTCTGGAATAAAAATATTCTCTAAAGCATTAACCCTTCTTTGTGTTTTCTTTATTTCATAAGCAAGGCGCCATGCTTTTGCTTCAAGTTCGCTAACTTCAAGCAAAAGTTCTGTTAATTCTTTTGATTTTTTCTTAAACCTATCATAAATTCTTAATCTCTCAAAAGAAGTTAATCCATCAAACTTTATTGTAGCTTCTTCTGTTTTCTTTTTTTTAATAAGCGGTAAATTTACTCCCATAACACTCTTTTCAATAATAGAAATTCTTGGAAAACTATCGTAATTATCCATTAGAAGTTTCTTTATTCCAAATTCTCCAAATTCAAGTTTTAAAAGTTTAAAATTATAATACATTTCTTTTAGTTTTTTATCAAGTTCTTTTCTTTTTTCCTTAACAGATTCAGCAATTTCAAGAAGATGCATTACAAGGACTTCTCTTTTTTCCTCAAGCAAATCATGCCCTTCTATAGAAAAAGTAAGCTGTTCCTTGTACTCCAGTAAATTTGTCTTTGTTGGTGCAATCTCTGCAAGATTCATCTCTATTCCTCTTTACTTTCAATATAATACTTAGCTATTTCTTCTTCTTTTAAACCTGACAATTCTGTTTTAGGTAAAATAGACACCATTTTCCATCCAAGGCTTAAACTATATTCCATTGTTCTATCTTCTGTAAAAGCCTGCCCTATAAAATTTCTTTCAAATTCATTACCAAATCTCAAATAAGCCTTGTCCACAGGAGTCAACTCCTCCTCACCCACAATCGAAGCAATCGATCTAACTTCTTTAACCCTTGCATAACAGGCGTAAAGCTGCATAAACAAATGTGGATGATCATCCCTTGTATATCCTTTTCCAATACTATCCTTCATAAGTCTTGACAAAGATGGCAATACATCAATAGGTGGATAAATTCCTTTTCCATACAGATCTCTTGAAAGCACAATTTGTCCCTCTGTAATATACCCCGTCAAATCTGGCACTGGATGAGTAATATCATCATTTGGCATGGTAAGTATGGGCACCTGTGTTATTGAACCTGTTCTACCCTTAACCCTACCTGCTCTTTCATAAATAGTTGCAAGGTCACTATACATGTAACCTGGAAAACCTTTTCTTGCTGGCACTTCTCCTCTTGCATTTGCAATTTCTCTTAAAGCTTCACAGTAACTTGTCATATCCGTAAGTATAACAAGAACATGTTTCCCTTTCTCATATGCAAGATATTCAGCAACAGTTAATGCCACTCTTGGTGTTACAATCCTCTCAATAGGAGGATCATTAGCAAGGTTCAAAAACATTACTACATTTTTTAATGCTCCTCTTTCTTCAAAATTATTTATGAAGAAAAAGGCATCATCATTTTTTATACCCATTGCTGCAAATACTACAGCAAAATTCCCAGCCTCTTCACCTGGTAACTTTGCCTGAGCTGCAATCTGTGCCGCAAGTTCATTATGTGGAAGTCCAGCAGCAGAAAATATAGGAAGTTTCTGCCCTCTCACAAGAGTATTCATAAGATCTATCGCAGTAATACCTGTTTCAATATATTCTCTTGGGTATTCTCTAACGACTGGATTTAAAGATTCTCCATTAACATTCCTATATGTTTCAGGAATAATATCAAAAAGCCCATCTATCGGTTTTCCAACTCCATTAAATACTCTACCAAGCATCTTTTCAGATAAACCGACTTCAAGAGGCTTACCAGTAAACCTGACTCTTGAAGTTTTTGGATTAATACCACTCGTTCCCTCAAAAAGCTGAACTACTACAAAATCATCACTTGTTTCAAGTACCTTACCTTTTCTTTCGCTTCCATCTTCAAGTTTTATTTCTACAACCTCATCATAACCCACATTTTTTACTTTTTCAATTACTAAAATTGGACCTCTAATAGAATTTATACCAATTCTTTCTTTAGAAATTTCAAACATTTTACTCCCCCCTATTCCAGATATTCCTTTGCAATAGAATCAAACTCATCATTCATTGTCTTTGCAATTTCATCTATTTTATTCAACTCCTCATTTGGGACTGAAATCTTTATTCTCAATATTGATGGAATTATCTTCATATTTCTTATTGTTGCTATTGGTATTCCATTTCTTATCAAATCCTGTGCTCTATCAAAAAATTCTAAGATAAGTCTTAAAATCTTAAGTTGTTTTTCTGGAGTAGAATAAGTATCTATATCATCATATGCACTTTGCTGTAAAAATCCGATCTTTATCATTTTAGCCACATCAAGATATAGTTGTTCAGAATCAGGCAAAGCATCAGGACCTATCAATTTTACAATCTTTTGAAGTTTATATTCCTTCTGTAAAATTTCAAAACTCTTCGTTCTAACCTCTTTATAATCTTCTGCAATATTTTTACTCCACCATTCATTGATATCATCAACATACTGACTATAACTTCTAATCCAGTTTATTGATGGATAATGTCTGCTTGAAGCAAGAAATTTATCAAGCTCCCAGAAACATCGAACAAACCTTTTCGTATTCTGGGTTACAGGTTCAGAGAAATCTCCTCCTGGAGGAGAAACAGCTCCTATAACAGTAACAGAACCATATTTACCTGACTTAGTCTCACAATACCCAGCTCTTTCATAAAAAGCTGCAAGTTTTGAACCAAGATAAGCCGGAAAACCTTCCTCTGCCGGCATTTCTTCGAGTCTTCCAGACAATTCTCTTAAAGCTTCGGCCCATCTTGAGGAAGAATCTGCCATCAAAGCCACATCATAACCCATATCTCTATAATACTCTGCAAGAGTAATACCAGTATAAATTGACGCTTCTCTTGCTGTAACTGGCATGTTTGAAGTATTAGCAATTAGAATGGTTCTTTCCATTAAAGGTTTACCTGTTCTTGGATCTATAAGTTTAGGAAAATCTTCTAACACTTCTGTAATTTCATTACCTCTTTCACCACAACCAATATAAACTATAACCTGAGCATCTGCCCATTTTGCAAGCTGGTGCTGGGTAATAGTTTTTCCTGTACCAAAACCACCGGGTATTCCCGCCGTTCCTCCTTTAGCAATAGGAAAAAATAAGTCAACAACTCTTTGTCCTGTAAGAAGTGGAAGTTCTGGCTTAAACCTTTTACGAATAGGTCTTGGAATTTTAACAGGCCAGCGATGATACATTTTTACTTCTATCTCTCTATTTTCTTTATCAGCGAGTATTATTACAGTATCATCAAGAGTGTAATCTCCTTCACCAAAAACTTTTATCACTCTACCGGAAGTATTTGGTTCAAGAAGAACCCTGTGATTAACAAGGCTTGTCTCTTCAACCTCACCTATAATCTGTCCACCAGAAAGATTATCCCCTTCTTTAACAAGAGGTTTAAAATGCCATTTTCTGGTTCTATCAAGAGAAGGAATATTTATACCTCTTCCAATATATATACCACTTCTCTTTGCTATTTCTTCAAGAGGTCTTGCTATACCATCAAAAACATTACCAACAAGCCCCGGTCCTAATTCTACTGACAAAGGAAGCCCACTACCATAAACATTGTCTCCCGGCTTAACCCCGCTTGTATCCTCATAAACCTGAATTGTAGCTATATCATTCTCAATAGCTAACACCTCTCCAACAAGATGAAGCTCAGAAACATAAACAAGCTCCATCATTTTGAGCATTTCACTTAAACGAACAGAAACAATAGGACCATTAACCCTAAAAATCTTACCAGCAACTTTATCCATAAAAATTCCTCTAACTATAAGATATATTACAAAGCCCTTATAATCCCTAAAGGTGTCTGCTCTCTACTCTGCCCTAAGGGATTATCCCTTAATATCATGAACATCTTTTTTCTATCTATTTTCTTATCTGAAATTCCAAGTATTTTCCCACCCAGATCGTTTAAATCAACAATCAAAACATCTACTCCTATTTCAAGACTGATCTCTTTTGCGACCCTATCAGGATTTAAAGGTCCTAAAACGACATACTCATTATATGGCGGTATAGTATTAGGGGTAGGTCCATCTATAGAAGAAGCTCTATAACCAGCAATTCTATAAAAATCTCCCTTTCTCTTAAAAAATGCTTTTGTAATAAAACTCACCATAGCGGCAAAAAGTATTCGCAAAGTTCCACATTCTCTTATTGCCATCTCCATAGTTTCAGGTATGCCAAGCCCGATACCGTGCTTAGTTTTAGTAACATATTTTGAGAGAAATTTTGCAAGTGGACGGGGTTTTATTGATTTTACTGGATAGGCTCTATTCTGACAAATAGCAACAGCCTTTTCTGTAATAAAAAGAATATCCCCTTTTCTTAAAAGGGGCATTGCATACTTCTTTACTATTTCTTTAATATTTTCCCCATTCTTTATAACGTGTGTCTTTATAGGTATTCTTAAATATTTACGCCCTTCATACTCTATTTCAGGATTTTTCTCATTCATTTTTTAATCTCCTATTTCAGAAACTACCACTCTCAAAATATCTTCCCTATATTTTTCAAAAATTGAATCCAACGAGACATCAATATATGTATCTTCAAATTTTATTATAATCCCGCCAATAATGTTTTGAAAAGATATTTTATCAACTCCAGAAAAAATATTCTTAATATCATTTGCAATCTTTTCATCATTAAATGAAAGAAAAATTTCATATTTCTTACCTTTTAAATCCTTTTTGAGATTTTCATAAACCTTATGAAAAAAATTCATATAAATCTTCCTATCTCTTCTCAGTTCTTCCACAACTGACATAATCAATTCATTGAAAAAGGACTTATATAGATTCGTTTTTTTCTCCTGAATATCTTTAATAATTTCCATATCAGTTTTTCCCATCATCTTCTTCTTTTGTAAAAGTAATTCTTTTGAAAACTCTTCTCTCTTTTCTGCATAAAACTTTTCAAGCTGGTCAATCTTTTCTATTATCATAGAATTGGCTTTTGACTTAGCCTCTTCTAAAGTTTTTTCAGCTTTGTTTAAAGTTTCAGTCCTAACCTCATCAAGCATTTCTCTTATTCCCATATTAGCACCCTATATTTTTATCCCTATAGCTTCCTGGATATAATTTGATAAATTTTTTCCTGTATGGACATCTCCTTTCAAAGAAGAGACCTCAACAATAATTGGAAGTTCTTTTGAAAACCTTATACTATCTATTTGAGATTTTGCGAAAGAGGCAACCTCAGCAGTAACAATTAAAAGTCCATAAGTTTTTTGACGCCTTATCTTTCTAAATTCATCAATAAACTCTGCTTCATTATTAACAACTCTGGTTTCAATACCTTGAAGTTCAAAAAACAAACTGGTTTCAGAATCTCCAAAGAAAATCGTTTTCATACTTTTACAGATATTTACTCAATATCATAATAGCAATAATAAGCCCATAAATAGCAATACCTTCAGCAAGACCAACAAACACCATAGCAGCACCAAAATTTTTAGGGTTTTCTGAAATAGCTCCTAAAGCAGCAGAACCAGTCACAGAAACAGCAATTCCAGCACCAATAGAACCAACTCCAACAGCTATAGCAGCAGCAATATAAGCGATAGTTGTTGTCTTTTCTGTTTTAGTAGTAACTACTACTTTATCTGCAACATTTTCCTCTGAATATGCCTTTACTGGTATTGAAATTAGAAGCCCCCCAGTTACACTAATAAGAACAAATAGACCTGAAACAATGCCAACTTTGCTAATTAGTTTCAATACCTTAGAAGAATTAAAAATCTTCTTCCCAAAAATTCCCAAAAGCACACAAATCAAACAAAAAGCAACCAAAAAAAAGGTGAAATAAATAACCATATAACTTCCTCCAGTAATAAGTTTAATATTTATTATAATACTCTAAAAAGAAAATTGCAAAAAATTATTTTAAATTCTTTAACTCTTCTTTATAAAGCAATAATTGTTTATCCTGTGGGAAGTATTTAAGCCCATTTTTAAGAAAATTATCTGCATTTTTATAATTCTTTTTATAAATCATTTTCTTAACAATAACCCTATAAAAGTTAAGAAGATTTTTGGTGGCTATATGATTTTTTTTATCAATTTCATAAGCCAAAGAGAGAATTTTTTCTGCCTCGTAATAATTTTCATTTTCTATTTCTTTACTAGCCTTATTATTAAGACTATTTATCGCTAAAATATCAATATCTTTTTCCCTGGTGTATTTTCTACTACGTTGATATAGTTCGAGTACTTTATCAAAATCTTTTCTTTCATAATATTTTGATAATAAAGTATAATAGTAATCATCGATATAATTTTTAGCCTCTTTTAAACCTTTCACAAGTTCATAAAGTCTTAAAAAATTCTCTTCATTTTCGTAAGCCTTCTCTATAAACATATACATTGCATTAAAGATAATCTTTTTTACCTCTTTTGAATCTTTTAATTCATTATAAGCTTCTAAGGTAAGCTCATACATTTTATTATAATCATTCTTTACTTTCTCAAATAAAGAAAAATAATAATGTTCTTTAACAAAAAGAGGTAAGTTATCCTTATTTTTTAAATTATAAGCCTTCTCATATTCTCCTTTATCAATAAGAAATGAAATATAATTCATAATAATATAATAATAAATATCTAAAAATACTTTGGAAATATTAAGTCCTTCTTCACAGACAGAAAGGGCTTTTTCATAATCTCTTTTTTGATCAAGATACAATATATATTCAGAATAAATTGCCATAGTATTCGATTTAACTATACTAACATTCGTAGTAATAATATATGACTTAATAGCATATTGAAATGCTTTTTCATAGTTTTTATTTGCAATTTCTAATGCTGCGATGTTAGCATAATATGTTGCAAGAATATCTTTTTTACCTATTACCTCTATTTTATTACTATCTCTTGTATAGTCAAAACCAGTCATCCTCTTAAATTCTCTTTGTGCCTGTAAATTCGTCCTTATATCAAATCCATTTATAGAAGTATTTTCTACATCTATTTCCTTCCCATCAACATAAAGAAGGGTAAAAATATGAGTGGGAAGCAAAATCCCCTTAAAATCATAACCAAAATCTTCAAGCAAGATTGAATAAAACATTGTGGCTGACATACAGTTAAAAAATCCTTTTTCAAACAAATCTTGAAAATAATAGTATTTTTCACCATATTTTTTCAAGAAATTTCTATGCATTTCTTTAAAAATAATCTTTGCATTTTCAACCTTATCAGAAATTAATTGATTAGAAATAGAGGATTCAAAATTATTAATTTTCTTTAAATAATTTGATACATCCTTCACACCTGAAGCTACAAGAGTTGAAATTTTCAATGGATATTCTTCGGGATATTTTAGTATATTATATTCCAGTTCATTTGTAGATAAAAGAAGAAATTTTGATTCAAATGAAAAAAGAGTCGTATAAACTATGAAAAAAAATAAAACTAAAAATCTTTTCAATTCTTTAACCCGCCTTGTGTAGCAAAAAACTGATTTCCTTTTTATTCTTATAAAACATTACTGAAAAATTTAAAACTAAAAGAATTAAAAAATAAATTTCATAATTTCTAAACAACATATACAAAAGGCATACTACCAGCCCAAAAAGCGTAACAAATGAGTCTATCTCAGATGTCACTTTTTTCTTAAATAATCTAAAAATAACCTCTAAAAAAGCAAGAATTAATGCATAAATAAGAGAAACTTCAAAAAAAGTTATAGCACTCCATACACCAAAAGTCACCGCAACTCCTTTACCTCCTTTAAAATTTAAAAAAGGAGAAAAGGAATGTCCAAGAATCGGAGCAATACCAGCTAAAACAATCTCCCATCCGTTAAGAAAGCCATAGTACCTAAGTAAAATCAATGGGAAAAAACCCTTTAAAAAATCAAGCAAAGCTCCTATAACTCCAAACTTAAAACCAAGAGTCTTTCCAAGATTAAAAGCTCCGGGATTTCCATCACTTGCTATAAGCCTTATATCCTTTTTAAAAATCAATCCTATCCAGTAAGAAAACATAAGAGAACCTATAAAAAACTCAAGTAATGTAATAATAATTACCTTCATAAATTACCTCACACTACAAAGAGTTTAATATTTTATAATAATAAAAAATAAGAAAAGAATCAATAATTTTCAAAAAATTTTTTTATTGCCCTTTTTGAGTCATTAAAAGAATAACCTTTTGAAAGGAGGATTTTAAGTAGCTTATTAGCATCCAGAGAATCTTTGCTTTTAACCTTTAAAAATTTATTTCTTAAAAAATTACAGGCATTCTCTACTTCGTCTATTTCAAGCATATCAAAGGTTCTTTCAATCAACTCATCTGAAATCCCCTTTGCTTTTAGTTCAAATTTAACAAGGTTTTTACTTAACTTTTTAGATACTATTCTTTCCTCTGCCCACCTATAAGCAAAATCTTCATCATTTATATAATTAGACTTAACAAGAAAATCTATAGTCTCTTCAATAACTTCTGACGAAAAATCTTTACTAATTAACTTATCCTTTATTTCCTTCAATGTTCGTGGTCTGTAACTTATAAAATTAATAGCAACCTTTATGGCTTCGTTTAATGAAGTGTTCATCTTCTCATTTTTCTTTCATCAAAAATTGAATTAAGAAGAGATATTGTCCTTTCAAAATCGCTCTTCTCATAAATTCCCTGCTTTAAGAAAGCATTAACCTGTTCTATTTTTGAAATAGCATAGTCTATTCTTGGATTACTACCTTTAACATATGCTCCGATATTTATCAAATCTTCAGCTTCTTTATAGCTTGCCAGAACTTCTCTTAATCTACCAGCATTTTCAAAATGTGTTTTATCTACAATCTCAACCATAAGTCTGCTAATACTCTGTAAAACATCTATAGCTGGATAATGATTCTTATGAGCCAATGCTCTTGATAGAACAAGATGCCCATCAAGTATTCCTCTCACAGCATCTGATATAGGTTCATTTACATCATCACCTTCTACAAGTACTGTATAAAAAGCCGTAATGCTACCTTTATCGCTTGTACCTGTCCTTTCGAGTAGTTTGGGTAACATAGAAAAAACACTAGGTGTATAACCTTTCGTTGCTGGCGGTTCTCCTATGGCAAGCCCTATTTCTCTCTGTGCCATGGCAAACCTTGTCACAGAGTCCATCAGAAACATAACATCAAGCCCCTGATCCCTGAAATATTCAGCAATAGCAGTAGCAACATATGCTCCACGAATTCTAAGTAAAGGAGGTTCATTAGATGTTACAACTACCATCACAGTTCTTTTCAAACCTTCTTCACCCAGATCCTTTTCTATAAAATCCCTTACCTCTCTTCCTCTTTCACCTATCAAAGCTATTACGTTTACATCAGCATTTGTATTTCTTGCTATCATTCCCAGTAAAGTTGACTTACCCACTCCTGAACCTGAAAAAATACCCATCCTCTGCCCTTTCCCTACTGTAAGTATAGCATCAATTGCTTTAACCCCAGTAGCTATAGGTTTTGAAATTCTTTTTCTATTATAAGCATCTGGAGGATTTCTATCAACAGGATAATATTCTTTACATAAGATTGGCCCTTTTCCATCTATTGGGCTGCCATCCCCAGTGATTATTCTTCCAAGTAATTCTTCTCCTACTGGAATCTCCATTTTTCTACCAAGATTTATAACTTTAAGCCCAGGAGAAATACCACCAATATCCCCGAGCGGCATTATCAATGTCTTTTTATTCTTAAAACCAACCACTTCACCTTTTATATAGATAATTTCTTCACCCTTTTTAGTCTCAATAAAACAAACATCACCAACGGAAGCAAATGGTCCTATTGATTCTATTGAAATGCCAACTATATCAGAAATTCTCCCTATAGTTTTGATAGGCACAGCTCTATTCACAGATTTGAAATATTTATCTAAGAAATCCTCTGACTTTACATCAAGCATTTCCGCTCTCTTCCTTATTCTTATTTAAATCCTCTGAAGTCACACTGACTTCTTCCTTTCTCTCAACTAACTCATCTCTTTCTAAATCTTTGGCTTTTATTTTTACTGGAATATAAAACTTTATTTTATCTTCTATCTCTTCAAGCTGACTTGAGATTCTGGCATCTATCTCACCTAAATCTGTTTCAATATATACTCCACCTCTATCAACAGTCGGATCTTCAAAAATCTTTATCTCTGGCATTCCCTCTATAAGTTTTATAAATTCATCTTTAAACCTTGTGGTATAATCATAATCAAGAGGATTTACATGAATATAAACTTTCATTGCCCCTCTTATAATAGATAAAGCCTCTTTAACATTTTCTATAACAACATTTTCTTCTTCATGAGTAAGTTTTTTAACTATTTTCTTTACCATTGTTAATACAAGATTTAAAATCTGCCTCTCACTATGAACAAGTATTCTTTCTCTTTCCTGTAACGTAAGTTGAATAATGGATTTAAGCCTATCTATCATACTCATTAACTCAGCTCTTCCAGATTCAAAACCTTCATTCTTTCCAGTTTCATATCCTTCTCTGTATGCTTCTTCTCTTATTCTCTTTGATTCTTCCATTGCATTATTTATTATTCTTTCTTTCTCAAGTTCTGCTTCTTCTATTATTTTCTTTACTTCTTCTTTTGTCTGTAAAATTACTGCCTCTTTTTCTTCAAGTGATTTTTTTATCCTATCAAATGCATCTTTCTCAGCTTTAGCAATTATATTTTCTGCTTCCTGCTGTGCCTTTTGAATGAATTCATCAGCATCTGTTTTTGCCATTTCTAATTTTTCATTAAGTTCTTTTTCAAGTCTTTTTATTTCCTCGTTTAATTCTCTTATTCTTTGAGTTGCTTCATCTATTTGTTGTTCCTTTGTTTTCTTAAATACACGTGGAGCACTTAAAACAAAATGTGAATTGTCAACATAATATTCACCATTCTTAAGTATTTTTGCATGAGGGTTAAATTGATTTGCCATATAAAACCCCTTTTTTATACAATAATTTCATCCTCAGCATTTCTCGATAGAACAATTTCACCCTGTTCCTCAAGTTTTCTAATAATATTTACTATCTTCTGCTGAGCTTCTTCAACATCCTTTAACCTTATAGGCCCCATGTATTCCATGTCTTCTTTTAACATCTGAGCTGCTCTCTTAGACATATTTCGGAATACTTTGTCCTGAACTTCAGGATCAACAGCTTTCAACGCCTTTGCAAGATCATTTGTATCAACATGTCTTAAAACCTTTTGTATTGATCTATCATCAAGTGTAATAATATCTTCAAATACAAACATCTTTTTCTTTATTTCTTCTGCAAGATCTGGATCATCCTCTTCTAATGCTTCAATAATATTTCTTTCTGTAGATCTATCAGCATTATTTAGAATTGCTACAACTGCATCAATACCACCAGCTGAGGTAAAATCTTCACTTGCAAGTGTTGAAAGTTTTCTCTCAAGCACTCTCTCTACCTCTCTCAATATTTCTGGAGAAGTTCTATCCATTGTTGCAATTCTTTTTGCAACATCTGCCTGTATTTCAGTAGGAAGTGCTGAAATGATATGAGCCGCCTTCTGAGGATCAAGATATGAGAGAATCAACGCAATTGTCTGTGGATGTTCGTTTTGTATAAAGTTTGTCAGGTGAACAGGATCTGTCCTTCTAATGAAATCAAATGGCTTTGTCTGCAATGAAGAAGTAAGCCTGTTAATAATATCCACTGCCTTCTGTGTTCCCAGAGCCCTTTCAAGAACCTCTCTTGCATAATCTACACCACCATTTATTATGAAGTCCTGAGCCATCATAAGCTCTTGAAACTCCATGAGTACCTGATCCCTTTCTTCTGGATCTACTCTATCTATTCTCGCAATTTCAAAGGTTAATTCTTCCACTTCATCTTCTTTAAGATGTTTAAATATATCAGCTGAAACTTCTGGACCTATTGAAACAAGGAATATTGCTGCCTTTTCTCTTCCTGTTAATGTCTTTTTCTTTTCTCTTTTACCCGGAATAGAAGATTGCTTGCCTTTAGTTTTCTCTGCTGTTGCAGTTTCAGCAACTGCCTTTTTTGTAGCAGAGGCTTGTTCTACTGCCATAATTTCCCCTCCCTATTAATTTTAACTCAAAATTTATTCTTCTGCAAGCCATGTTCTAATTAATCTTGCAACATCATCAGGTCTCTCTCTTGCAATATTTATTGCATTCTCAAGCAATTCTGCTCGTGCCTTTTCTTCTATAGATAATTCCACTGTAGCAGCTTCTTCCTCAGCAGCACGTAAAGCAGCTTCTCTCATAGCTTGTTGCTGACGTGCAATTTCTTCTTCTCTCAATCTTCTCCTCTTCTCTATCTCTCTTGCTATCCATCTATAAAGCAATGTACCAACAAACAAGAATAATAAAACTATAATGGATGCAATAAGAGTTCTTCTTAACTGAATTCTTTTTCTTATTTTTTCATCTTCTTTCTCAAACTCTTTTGTATGGTCAAAAGGTATTGTTCTTACTACAACTTCATCTCCTCTTTTAGGATCATAATTTATCGCAGCCTTCACCCAATCTTCATAATTTCTTAAATCTTCCTCAGAAACCGGATAATACACTCTTGCTATTTTTCCTCCATTAGTAATAATAGGATCTCCGCTATCATTTCTTACTATTTCCCATATTCCATCGATTGCAACTGCAACAGAAACCTTTTTAATTTCATATGGTGCTTTCGTAGCTTCTACTTTTTCTTTACTATTCTGATAATTAACTATATTTTCATCCTTTGTATAATGTGTGAATCTATCAATTTTATCTTTTAATCCCGGTGGAATATTATTCTCCACTCCTGCAGGACCCTCTGGAATATAAGCAGGACCCTTAAAATCTTCTTTTGTCTTTTTCTCACTTATAGGGACATTAAGTTCAACCTCACTTTCATCATATGGAGTTAAGGGATTATCTTCTTTCTTAACAATCGGAATTATTTTATCCTGTTCTATTTTTTTCTTTGTCCAATCAAATTCGATATCAGCAGTTATTAAAAGTCTCTTCTCATCAATAGAATTTTTCAATGCTTCTTTTATTTTAGATACCAAAATAGCTGTTTCTTTTGCTTTTATCTTTAAATGTTCTTTTGCTATTTTTACACTCTCTCCAGCCTCATCAGGAGTAAGAAGATCAGAGAGGACATTTCCTTTGTTATCAACAACAACAATATTTTCCTCTTTTAAATTTGGAATACCCATCGCAACAAGTTTTACAATCCCTTTGATTTTTGACTTATTTTCGGAAATATCACTATGTGGAGCAGGAACTATAACAACTGAAGCAGTAGTTTCACCCTGATACTCAGAATAAAGTCTTTCCTTTGGAAATGCAACCTCAATATTTACATCCTCAATATCTTCAAGTGTTTTGAGGTGTTTTATCATTTCTCCAATTATAGCTCTTTGAAGATTTACATTTCTTTCAAAATCTGTCGTTGTAAACTTCTGTGTATCAAAAAGCTCCCACCCTTTAACTGTAGAAGGTATTATACCTTCCTGTCCTAATCTCATTCTTATAGTTCTACTTTGATTTTCATCCTTTAGAAGAATATATTTATCATCCTTCGTGTCAAATTTAACATTCCATTCATTAAGCTTTTTTGTTATTCTTGCATATTCTTCTGGATTGAGTGGAGATTTATAAAGAAGTGAATAGGTAGGTTTCGCAGAAAAATTGGCGGCCAAAATTAATGCAAAAATAAGTCCTAAAATTATACCACCAAAAATCAGCTTTTGAACAAGTGTTAATTTTTGAAATATTTCTTTCAATTTATTAAATATCTCTTTAAAATCTGGCATCCTTCCCCTCCCTGCCAAAATTTTTTATTTATAAATTAAATCTAAATACTATTATCTCATTGTAACAATATCATTGTATGCCCTTATAGCCTTCTCAACTACAGTTTTAAGCATGCTCACAGAGAGCCTTGCTTTCTCACTTGCTATCATCACTTCATGTATATTAACCTGCTCAGGATAAAGAATCATCTTTTCTTCAAGTTCATCCGATTGATGTTGAAGAGAATTGGCTTCATTAACAGCATTAAAAAAAACTCTGGCAAAAGATTTTTCCGGATCTTCAGTTTTTTTAGAAAGTACTCCTTCATCATTAAAATGAAGTTTACTCATCCTTTTAAGTTCGATTTTATCTCCCAGAGCCATTTCTCTACTTATTATTTCCATAAAGACTCCTTTTGGTAGTAATTATTAAACTACTATTTTCATTATATATATTATGACTTAATTTTAAATAATTGCAAGATTTTTATAAAAAATTTTTAAAAAATTTTTTATTTTCCTATGCCTAAAGCCTTTTCAAACATCTGTCTTCCAGATTGAATAACAGAAATATTTGCTTCATAACTTCTATTAGCAGAAATCATATCAACCATTTCTTCAACAATATTAACATTCGGCATCATTACGTATCCAGCCCATTTACCAGATTTTATTGCATCAGGGTGAGTTGGATCATATACCATTCTTGGGGGTTTTTCATCCTTTTCAATTTTTGCGACTTTAACTCCTTGTCCTACTTGTTTTTTTAATGCCCCAGGAAGTAAATGTGATTTAAAAGTCAGGCTATCATCTATCGGTCTTAATACCACTCTTGATCTTTGAAATGGTCCCCCCTCTGTCGTTCTTGTTGTAGTTGCATTTGCAATATTATTAGCTATCACATCAAGTCTTAATCTTTGAGAAGTTAAACCACTACCACTTATATTTAAAGTTGAAAATAATCCCATATTAAACCTCCTATCTCATTGCAATATCAAGAATTTTAATATTTCTCGAATATCCTTCTATCAAAGCATTATATTGCATTGAGTTTTTCATAGAATCAACCATTTCTTTATCTATATCAACATTATTCTTATCATTTCTATAATTAGTATCATATTCTACAACAACTTTTGGCTTTACTGTTCTATAATCAATAAATTGATTAAAATCAATGTGCTTTTTATCAGTCATCAAGGTAGGAAACTCTGGTTTTCTTTCTGATTCTATAGCCCTTTGTAACTGAGACTCAAAAGTTACTTCTGACCTCTTAAAGAAAGGTGTATCAGCATTTGCAATATTATCTGCTATAACTTCTCTTCTTAAAGAAACTGCGTCTAAAGCTCTTTCATATAAATCCATCTTTTTAGCAAAAGAAGTATTGAGTCCAAACAACATACACTCCCTCCTGTTTAAAATATCGGAAGTAATTTTTAATTGATTAGAGAAAAATTTATTTCTAAACAAAAAAAGGGGATGTCCCATAAAAGAACATCCCCTTTTATTATTTCAAACAATATTATTTTTCCATCTGATAGACTCTTACATAATCAACTTCCATTCTCTGTGGGAAAATAGAATTATCAACACCTTTTGCTCCTCCCCATGTTCCACCTACCGCAATATTCATTATAAGATAAAACTTTTGATCAAAAGGCCATTTTCTAAAATCATCCCCCATTTTCTTAAAAGTAAAATACCTAACATCGTCAACAAAAAAATCTATTTTATCTGGATACCATTCTATACCATAAACATGAAAGTTATCAGATGCTCCATTAATATAAGTTCTATATGTTTTATGAGTATTTTTTTTATGATTAAACTCATCGGTATGAACACTAAAATGTATGAAATCCTGTTCATACCCTACCATTTCCATTATATCTATCTCTCCACTTGATGGCCAGCCACCATATTTTTGTTCAACTGGCATCATCCATATTGCAGGCCATAAACCTCTACCTTTTGGCAACTTTGCACAAACCTCTATTCTACCATATAAAAATTCTCCTTTTCCTCTCGTAACCACCCTTGCAGATTTATAAGGCATGCCAAGATGCCATTTCTTATGAGCTTCAATTATCAACTTGCCGCCCTCAACCCTTGCAGTATTAGTATCGTAAGCAGTGTAAAATTGTTGTTCTCCATTTCCCCATCCCGCTCCACCAGCATCATAATCCCATCTATTTTCATCCAGAAGTCCTTCGTAATCAAATTCATCACTCCACACAAGTTTCCATTTTGAAGAAACCGAATCTTTCTTCACTCCCGTCTCTCCTTTACAGCCACTAATTATTACCAACAACAAAATAAAGTTAACAAGATACTTCATAACCAACCCCTCTACTTTAAATTTAGTTCATTTTAAAAAGAATAACTAAAAAAGTCAAGAAAAATAAAATTCGAGTTAACGTTAACATAAATTACAAAAAATTTGCCCAGCTTTTTAAGCTGGGCAGTTCTATCTCTCTTATTCCTCATTAAACCAGAAGGTAATACCACCACCTATACCATGAAATACTTTTGTATAATTTTTTGCAAAGCCCATTTCATAATACAATTTTATGCCAAACCATTCAAACTTGAAATCCACTCCAAAATTTGCAATTGAATTTTCAAGTATATTCATCCTTGAAAAATCTGAAATTGTCATAAAATACTCACCAAATAATGATATTTGTGGTATAATAGGAATACCAATATTAGCCCCTATCATTCCACAGTATGGTATAAATAAATTCTCTTTTTCTTCCGGAGGAGTAATATTGTATGTACCTCCAAGTCTTAGACCAAAGAATGGAATAAAATTGATCCCAACTATACCCTGTCCAAGTAAATTCATTTTACCCTGTTCAAACGAAACACCATCAAGAGCTGGTGTACTTACACCAAGATGAATATTAAACCCACTCCATGACCTCTTTACATTAGGCCACCATGCAGACTTTTCTTTTTGAACCTTTTGGCTTGTTTTCATCTTTTTGTTAACTTTCTCTTTAATTTCTATAACCTTAGGATGATCCTTAAATGCTGAATTATCAATCTTCTTAATGATTTTTTCATAAAGTTCAAGTGCTTTTGTCGGATCTTCATTTGCTATTTTATCAGCATTAAAAACCATTGGATTAATTTCACTGATAAATTTCTTAACTTCTTCCTTTTCTTCTTTTTCAGCTAGGATCTTTTTCACTCTATCAATCCTGCCAGCTAAATCGATCTTCGTTTCCTCGAAAAATGTTTCAACACTTTTATCAAATTTACTCAAAATCGAGAAAGCTTCCTCATAAGCATTAAGTGCATTTCTATAATCCTGTAAATTTTCAAGCTCAAAACCTTTGTTAATAATATCATACATATTTGTAACTTGATTTAACCATGCAAGTTTCATTTCAAAATTCTTCTTTATCTCCTGAGCATCTTTTAAATACTGATATTCGGATGTTTTGATTATAGAAATATTCGTATTACATTCATCTATTGCCTTTGTGTATAATTTCTGCTTCCAGAATTCTTCCATATTTACATAATTATTTGAAATATTTTCAATAAATTCTTCCTCGCTCAGCCCCTGTTCAACTTTTACAATAAGATTCGTTGAAGTTTTTTCCTTTAAATCTACAGTAAATATTATAGTTTTATATCCTCTCTTATTCACTTTTATAGTGCTCTTACCAAGTTCGAAAGGAATTATTGTTTCACCACTTATTCCACTCCATTCATCGTTAACATAAATATCAAATCCCTTATCAGGTAAAGTCGTAATATATACTTTTACTGGAGCCTCTCTTAACACAAATTTGAAATGGTTTTCTATATTTGGAGCTATATAAATATTTGTATTTATAGGTTTATACCCATCTTTTTCAATTCTCAATTTTGTCCTTTTGGCTTGAATCTGGAATAAAGAAAGTCCGCTGTCAGTAGTTTTACCTTTATAGTTTCCTTCAATAAAAACAGAAGCATCTTGAGGTTCTGAAAAGATTCTTATATCACCATAGAGAGGAGTTAGCATAGTATAAACTACATTTAAACTATTCCAGTTCCAATTAATATTTGTAAGTAAGATATTATATCCATAATTTGTAGCTCTAAATTCAAGAGGAAGTTTCTCAGTTTCATTAAAAGCATAGGTTGCTGGAGTAAGCCCTATCTCTGTTTTTTCAGAATAAACAGGAACACTCCCCTGAGGAGTCATGAAAAATCCTTTTATCTTCTTGGGAGTAAGGTTCAAATCCATCTTCTTTGACACACCAGACTCAAGAGTAAAATTAGTTCTCAATGCCACAAATTTATCTTGAAGTAATGTTAATGAATGAAGCCCAACAGTCCCCTGATAATTAAATGTATTATTTTCTATTCTTCCTACAATCTTTCTATCAACAATTACAATAGCTCTTTCATTCGTCGACACAATGCTTATCTTATTTCCTTTTCTATCAAGATTGACATAAGTATATGTTGTATCGTCTGGAGTTAATTTAACCTTAACTTGCTTGATTGAATAATTAACAGTTTCATCAAAAATAATCGTTTTTTCTTCTGCTTTTAGATTTTTTATTTCCATAGGAGTTTCTCCAGTAATTCCATCCTCAATTATTAAAAATTTCGCTCCAGGAAAATCTGAATCTATATATAAATTTCCAAGTAAAGGCATCCCTTCAACTCTTGGTGCAAGTTTTGATAGAGTTATCTTATAATTTAATGGTTTTTCTGCAATTTCTATATTTGTAACCATTGTTACAAAATTTGTTGCTTTTATTAATGCAATATACTTTCCTACAGGTATATTTGAATTAAGTCCATTCACAAGCTTTTTATTTAATGCAGGAATTTCAACAATAGCATTTTTTGGAACAATATTTAACCTTACAGAACCATTTTTTGAAGCAACATAATAATATCTCTCCCAAAAATTATATAAGGTTACAAGAGCTTCTTTTACTTCTTTATTTAAATATTCTCTATTTGAAACCATGCTCATAGGAATATTGATCTTTATCGGATTGATTTTAACATTTGGAGAAACGAGCATTAAAGTTATTGACAATATACTTTCCGCAGTTTTTGATGGTTTCATAATTGCATAATTTATAGAGAGAATATTATTTACTCTCAAAAAAGGAGCTATCCGATTTATTAATGCTGGAGTCGCAGAGTTAATAAAAATATTAGAAATCTTTTTTGGAGGAACTTTTTTCCTTTTAACAACAGTAAAATTTGTGTTAGTCTGGTTAATCTCATTAATCTTATAATTAACCCAACTTTCTACAACAGTAGAAGGAATAAAGCTAACCCCTAAAACATCAGACATGTCATTTAGATTTACAATTGTTTCATTAGAAATATAACTTGCTAAATCAAGTGGGAAACCTTTAACAACAGGGCTAAAATAGACCATCGTAATATCTCCTGCACTCAAAAATGCAGAAAAAATAAAAAGAAATGCTAACATCAAAATACACTTTTTCATATTCTATACTCCCAAATATAAATTCTTCACTTTAATTTAAAATACCAGAACTATAATTGATTTTTTGAAATTTTACGATTTTTTTTTAGACTTTTTATCTAAAATTTTTAGTACAATTTTGTTATCTTTTAGCTTGAGCTCTGCATATCCCCCTTTAGAAAGTTTGCTAAA